>ENA-OQVM01000869-OQVM01000869.1-marine-metagenome-genome-assembly--contig:-NODE-869-length-43129-cov-5.514935_pt1 | contig 43129 bp, 45 predicted proteins | sample MGYA00237776_ERZ505498 | MGnify/ENA primary metagenome ERZ505498 (study PRJEB26159, sample SAMN06265151) | marine metagenome | isolation source: Helgoland LTER site | place: Germany:Helgoland, sampling...
ATAATAATATATAATATATGGATGACTTCATAATATTTTCTGATAATAATATATAATATATGGATGACTTCATAATATTTTCTGATAATAATATATAATATATGGATGACTTCATAATATTTTCTGATAATAATATATAATATATGGATGACTTCATAATAATATATATTATCAATATAACTATTGTAATTTGAAAACTATTTTATAAAATAATCCACAACTAAATATAGTATATACTACTTACTATTAAAGAATGGAACCAACAATTCAAGGTTTTCTTGATTTTCATGGAGATACATTAATTGAAAAATACAAACAATATGTAGAAAGTTTAAAAGATTGCAGAACAGATGATATTGAAACTATTACTGATAAATTATCTGATATTTCTATTGATAAACCTATTCAAAAAAAAGGTAGAAAATGTGGTTTATGTGGTAACATAGGTCATAATCGCAGAACATGTCCTACATTAAAGAAAGATGAACCAAAATCTAAATCAAAAGATGAAAAACCAAAACCAAAAGATGAAAAACCAAAACCAAAATCAGAAAAACCGAAACCAAAATCAGAAGATGTAACTAAAATTATTGTTAAAGATGAGTTTGATCTGATATCTTTTCGTAAAGAATTATATGATGAATCATGTGGTGAAAGTAAATGTGATACTTGTTTGAATGATCTATCTAATAATATGTTATGCAATTATAAAAATACTAATTATTGTTATAATTGTTATAAATGTATCGTTGTTGACGATGATGATGATGATCATATTAATTCAAATATTGATGATAAAACTATCAGTTCCAATTCAGATGATATATTAACTGATGATACTAATGAATATATTGTTTATGAAGGTATAGAATATAGTTTTGATGATAGTACAAATATTATTTGTTATGATTATGAAGAATTAGGTATATGGAATAGTGAAAGTGAATCAGTAGAATGGTATAATAGTGAATGTGAAAATACACATCTAGAAAATGTTGAGAATCTACAAAAATGAATACAAAAACGAATACAAACAAAATCAACAATATATATATTTTTTATTTTTTTATTTATTATATTATATATGTCCTTCAAAATAGTTCACGTTTTAATGATTATAATTGTAGCATTCATGCTATATTATTTTATGATAAATAATATAAACTGTGATTGCTTAAGTAATGGTTTTAGTGTTGGTGGCGATGAGGCCGAGCCCACCGAGGCCGATTGTTTTAAAGAGATTAAATTATTAGATAAGGAGTGTTGCGATGGTAATTGTCCTGATGGATATCCAACAAAATGTAGTGAAGATTGTAAAACCCATCTAAAAAAAATATTAATAAGTTGTAGTGGCAGTCAATCTTTTAAAATGAATGATCTAAAAAGAGAAATGTGTGATTCATGTGAACCCAATAATAAAATAGATGGTTGTAATGACCTCTGTGAAATAAATGTAGATTTAAATACTTCTGATAAGTGTATTAAATATAATGATTCGTGTGCCTGGGATTCAAATACTAGTAAATGTTATACTCGAAATTGTAATACAAGAGATTACAGGGTCCCAACATGCGGGCAGGCCAAGGAGCACGGGCTCACGGTGCTCGAATCGGGCCTCTGTGAACACTCCATAAGCGCTAATAATGAACTATGTTATTTGGGATGGAGGATTGTACCCGGTACGTCGAGCATTAGAGAATTAGATGGAACTTGTAAAAATAAAAATACAAATGGAGAAACTCATAAGTGTATAGGGTGTGCCAAATTCGGTGACGTCGGGGCCGTCTTACCTCGCTGCCAAACGCCGTAGCTTGTCCCTAAATGTCATTTAAATCAAAATAATACAAACAAAATAATTATAATTTACTAATATCAATATTGTAAAATTCAATACTTGGACCGCCTTCAATCTTTGACTTATAAATATATGGTCTTTTACGTTTATGAAATTCATAATCTAAATATTTCCAAATAATTTCATAATTTACTTCTGGTACAATATATTCTATTGGCGGAATCCATAAATATGGTTCAATACCTGAAATCATCATTTTATATTCTTGAATAACATATTTTTTTGTAATACTATCTAAAAAAGTTATCTTTAATGGTTCATCGTTTTCATAAATTAATGCACCTAAAATACTTATACTATCATCTATATTGTCATTATCATCAATTACATTTTGCATTGATATCATATTTATATTAAATATATGTAATATTATTTTAAATAATCATTATTTAAAATAACCATTATTTTAAAATAAACAATTTATAGATATTAAGTATATAATAAATAGTAAGTATATAATAAATGTTTTTTTATCTTTTATTCTATGATTTAAAAAATTTGAAAATATATAAAACATAAAATATTTTGTCTAATATATGGAATCATTGCAAAATCTTTTAATTAAATATAAAAGAAAAAGCGATGAAACTACTACACATACAGTTATGCCAAATAAAAATAGTAATTCAATATTAAAATTTGGACATAGTTTACATGTTAAAAATGAAGAAAAAGAAGAGTTTTATAATATATTAGATGATTTAATCTTTAATAAAAATATTAATTTTCCTATTACGGAATCATTTAACAAGATGACTCCATTAATTTTAGATTTAGATATGAAATACACTGTTGCTGAAAAACAAAGATATTATACAGATAGTACTACAAAAGGATTGTGTGATATTATTAAAAATGAAATAGATAAATATTATATATGTAAAGATGAAAAAGCATATGAATGTTTTATTACTGAAAAAGAATTTCCAAATTATGATGATTCAAAATATGATGTAAAAGACGGTTTACATTTAATATTTCCAAATATAATTGGCAATACAGATATCCATAAAGAATTTATACGTAAATTTAGTGATGAAACATTAAGCAACAAAATAATAGATGTATTTAAAAATACCAGCAAAGATGGTATAATACCAGATAATGAAGTAGGTGATATTTTAGATACAAATGTTCAAAGATGGTTTGTTTATGGATGTGGAAAAAGTGATAAATCACCATATTTATTAACAAAAATTTACGATTGTGAAAAATTTGAATTTTTAAATTTTGAATATTCAAATAAAAAAATATTAGAAAAAACATCGGTAATATTAGATAAATGTGAAAACGTAGAGTATACTGGTGGTATTGAAGAAATATTTAAAAATAAATTGACTACTAGTAATAGTGTAAGCACATTTGATATGATTAATGATAATGATGAAACAGATGTTGATAAAGATTATGATCCATATTTAAATGATAATAATGATGATGTAGAAACAATGGAAATCATATTAATGAATGCAGAAATGGAGACTATTACTAAAATTGTTTTAAGATGTCTTTCAGATGAAAGACTAGAACAATATGATTTATGGATTAAACTAGGAATGTGTTTAAAAAATATTGGAGGAGATAAATTATTTGATTTATGGAACAAATTTAGTGAAAGAGGAGATAAATATGATAGCATTGAATCATGTCAAAAATTCTGGGATGGTTTTAAACGTGATGGATTAAGTATTGGTTCATTACATCATTGGGCAAAAAATGATAATATGGATGAATATATGAAAATAAGAGAAGAAAATTTAAGTGGTAAAATAGATAGTTGTATTTTCAAAGGAGGTCAGCATGATGATGTAGCAGAAGTTGTATGTGGATATTTTAAAGATCAATTTATTTGTGCTGATTTAAAAGAAAGTTGGTTTTGGTTTGATGGTAATAAATGGACACCATGTCCAAAAGGTTATAGATTACATAGAGCATTAAGTGGACAAATCAAAGAAATATTTTACAGAAGGCATCAATTTTATAAAAAAGAAATGGATAAATTAGAAAATGAAGGTAATGAACTTGCTGCAAAGATGCAAGATGGTAATCAGAAAGCAGCATATAAGATTTATGATAATTTAAAAAATGTAACATTTACGGAAAATATTATGAAGGCATGTAAATTAAAATTTTATAGAGAAAAGATTATGGAAAAGATGGATTCAAATACAAAATTATTTGCTTTTGAAAATTGTATATTTGATTTAGAAAACAATATATTACGTGAAGGTAGACCAGATGATTTAGTTAGTATTACAAATAAATTAAAACTACCAGTAATGCAAAATGAATTACCATTAACACCAGACGATTTATGGGAACGTATGAAAGGCAGAGTTGGTAAATATAAAAATAAGAAAAATAGTGAATGGGACTATAATAAATGGGATGATGGAAATAATCAATATTTTGAAAGAGTACATCGTGATATTAGTCAATTTTTCAAAGAAATTTTACCAGATCATAATATCAGAAAATATTGTTTAAGATTTATTGCGTCAAGAATGTGTGGTGATGTATTAGAACAAAGATTTAGTATTTGGACTGGTAGTGGTGGTAATGGTAAAAGTATATTAATTGATATTATTCGAACTGTATTTGGAGAATATTGTGTAAATTTACCAGTAACACTATTAACACAAAAACGCAAAGCAAGTAATGCAGCATGTCCAGAAAAAGCAAGAACAAGAGGAACAAGGATATGTTATATGCAAGAACCAGATAGTGGTGAACGTATTAATGCTGGTGAAATGAAAGAACTTAGTGGTGGTGATATGATTAGTGCCAGAAAATTATATAGTGATGTATTTGAATTTAAACCACAATTTGAGATTGTTCTTATGTGTAATGAAAAACCAACAATTGAAGATAAAACAAATGGTGCTTGGAGAAGGGTTCAAGTTTATCCATTTGTTTCAAGATTTGTAGATGATAATAATCAGATTAATATTGAAAATAATGTATATAAGAGAGATAAATCATTGCCAACAAAATTAGAACATTGGTCTATAGTATTTATGGGAATGTTAATGAAAGAATGGGTAAATATGGGTGGAGGAGTAGATGAAGATAGTATTCCTGAGAGTATCCGAATGGAAACAGAAAATTATAAAAATCAAAATGATATTGTTGGCCAATGGATTTGTGAAGATCTTGATATTTGTGAAGATGAATCTACACCATTCAATGAAATGTGGAATGCATTTGAAAATTGGTTTACAGAAAATCATAGTAATGGAAAAGTAGATAAGATAGTTGTAAAACGTAGATTGATTGATTGGCAAAAACGGTCAAGATTTGGATTTAGTGATGATGTAAATGGCAATGAAAGACATCCTAAATTTAATCTTGTGCCAAAACCAGAATAAAAAATATACAATAATAATTATCTATTTATAAATTATTTTTTATTTTATAACCAAGTGAAACTTGGGGATTATCAACAATAGCATCAACAATATTATCATCATCAAAAGTATAAATACGATCATTATAACCGTATTTATGTATTAATTTAGTACAACCATGACAACAATGAGCACTTTTTAAATTACCATCTTTAGTATATCTCCAAATATATATTTCATAATTATTTCGTTTATCAGTTTTTCTACAATAATTTATAGCATTTTGTTCAGCATGAATAGAAATCTTATTATGATTACAACCACAAGCACGACTACTACCAAAATCAAGTATATTTTTTCGTTTTGGATCGTAAAACGCAATACTGAACTGCTACTTTGAAGGTAGACGCATCATAAAGATTATCCATATTATTATTATTCTTCGTCTTCAAAGGCAAACTCTTCAAAACTGGACTAGACATATTTTAATGATTTATCTAATATTAATTTGAATTTTTAATACTAATAAATCTATATAAAAAATATCAAATTATAATTAATATGAATAATATAAAATGGTATATGCCAATAGTAAAATCATTAATATCAGAAAATTACAATGACTTAGGAACTATAACTTATGATTTAGATGATGATATTACAAAAATAATTATAAAAGTAATCCCCCATGAAGGTGTTCATAAAGATATAGAATATATATTAACACTTAAATATAGAAAAGATAGTAATGAAAATACGACATGGCCAGGCATTTATGTAGATTCAGAATTATTTAACAAGATAAAAACAAATAGATATTTAAAAAATAATGGTAAAAATGGAGAACATAAAGGTATATGTATAGAAAAAATATCTTATGGTTATGCATTTAAAAAAAATTTTAAATTGTATTGTGATAACAAATGGAAAAATTATGTATATTATGTAATTAATATCTTAAATAATATACAAGATTTTGAAAAAGGAAATGGTATAAAATCAAATTACAAAGAAATATTACATATAAAATAATTACTTAAATGGTTTTATAGGTATAACACCACCTTTACTTTCAGGCAAATATTTACCATCTGATCCAACATGCCAATCACCCTTCCAACCAGCAGGATGAGATCTATGTATTCTATGAGGTCTTCTATTAGGTCTAAAACCTCTATTTACAGGAATATATCTATTTTCATAAACTGGATAATAAACTGGAGTTTGTTCATAAACAGTTGTAGGAGTATTATAAAGATATAAAAATCCTAATAATAATAAAGAGAGTATTGCCATTTGCAGACTATCTATTTTCATTTTATAATATATATACATATATTTTTTTATCTTAATACTTTATCTATACCCATTTTAAAAGATGCTTTAGTATAATTACTAAAAATTGCAGCACGTATTAAACCTAATGACATATTAATTAATAATAATACTAAAAATCCAACAAAACCTCTACAGATATAACACATATGATAAATAAATACAATACTAAATATAGCAAGTAATATATCTATTCCATTTTGTAGTAATACTTGTTCACGTGTTAATCCATATTTAGTTAAATATTGTTGACTTATAACAATATTATATATTAATCCAGTAACAATTAATAATATATATAATCCACAAAATAAACCAGGACCTCTTTGAACTGATCCAGATTTAGCATATAAACACTTGTCATCAAAAAATTTGTCAAGCATATTTGTGATAACATTTGACCGAAACTTTGTACTCATTTATATTATAATAAATATAATAATTTAAATACTTGGAATATACTCCCATTCCAAATCATTGCATATTTTTTTCCATATAAAATCTTGTTGTTGTAATTTCTCACGACTTTTTAATAATGGAAAATATTCTAATAAGTGATCTAACTCTAATAATTCAGAAAATTTATGTAATACATAACTGTATGATAAGAAATTTTTACGATTGTCAGGACAATTATTCATGAATGGAACTTGTATTTCTTTAAACATACTTCTTAATTTTTCTTCATATTGTCTAGTAATAATCGGAGCATCTCTATTAGTTATCATATTAATTATATTTGGTATATTTTCATAATATTTATTATACTTTAATTTTTTCAATATTTCTCTAATTTGTCGATTAGTTACATTATTAATATCTATATTAATATTTTTCTTTATTTCATTTATTACCTCAATATATATATTATTTGGTATTACAGTTGTTTCTTTACCTTGAAATTGAGTAATCCATTCATTAAAATGATTAATACGTTTATATGCAAAATAACTGATTTCTTTAGGTGTTTCTTTATATGATGTTTTATCATTTTCAAATAAAACTTTTTCAGTATATCCACATTTATTACAAAAAATTTCACTTTCTAAACTTTTATAAATTAAATTATTATTACCGCAATTTACACAAATATTAATTTTTTCATCAATATCACTTAAGTTATCATTTAAATAAGAATCATTTATATTTGACATATACTTTATTATATTATCATTTTTATTAACAACTGGAGATATTTCCTCATCATCAGTTTTATTAGTAAAAAAATTTAATATACTATTCTCTTTTTTTTCATCCACAGTATTTACAACATTACAACCATCATTATAATAATCAAATAATAATTCACCATTATTTAAATAATATTCATTCTTTTTATTTTCACAATCTATTATTTTTTTTTCTAAATTTTCAATATTATTTTTATTCTTTTCATTATTTACTTTTTTTACTAATGTTTGCACTTCTTTTCTATAATCATCTATAATATTATTATGTATTGTATCTATAGTAACTCTTTTGTCACTATGACACTTTTTTAATGGTTTATCTTTTATAGACATTATATTAATTTACTATATTATATTTCTTTAAATATTTAATTAGATATTAATATGACAAGTATAATGAAATTGTCGAATCGCATGAATAATATTTTTATCACTTTTATACTTTTTGAATGTATTTAATAGTGTTTGCCAAGCACGATTATATTTCATACGATTTGTCCGATTTAAATGATGTGTAGATAATTCACATAAATATTCACCATATAAACTATGTAATATATCAAATATATGTACACTATCAATATTATTTATTAAATGATTTGCATATTTTTTACTAATATTCCAACCTAACAAAATATCATCATTGTGTTTAAATTCTAAAACACGATTCATTATAAAATACATAAATCATATTGTTTTTAAATATCATTATTACCATTGTATTTATTTTTTAATAAATTTTTAACAAATATTTCTTTTTCTGATTCATTCATTAAAGTATACTTATTATATTCATAATTAATAAATTTTGTTTGCATATCTGATTCTGGTTCCGATACTGGTTCCGATACCCGTTCCGGTTCTGGTTCTGGATCTACTAGTGGTTCCGGTTCTGGTTCTATTACCCTTTCCGGTTCTGGTTCAACTACTTTGTTTGTTGGTTCCGGATTGTATCGATTATAAAACATATGGTTTCTTTCGTCAGCAACAACGCGCCTAGCTTCATCAATGGTTGGTTCAGGTTCAGGTTCAGGTTCAGGTTCAGGTTCAGGTTCAGGTTCAGGTTCAGGTTCAGGTTCAGGTTCAGGTTCAGTAATTTTATTTTTAATTGCTATCTCATTTAGTTTTTCAAATTTTAATGTACTTGTATCTGCTGAAAAATCATTTTGATGATTTTTAATAATTTGTTTAATTACTATAATAATTTTATTATCAATATCTAGATCAATATTTTTATTAAAAGTTAAACCTAAATATTTATTGTATTTTTTTGATTCGTAATTAATTTCGTGATGTGTATAATTATGTGATCCGTTATTAGTATTTAATTGAATATTTCCATATTTTCTAGATTGCCTATATAAGTTAATTTTACCATTTGTTAATGCTTTATTATCATAATATGTAAATGTTGATTTTATTGTTAATTTTTCAATGTTTTTATTTTTTTCTAATTTTTCGATTTTATCTTGTATTTCATTTTTCTTTTTACATTTTAATTTATTATCTTCAATAACATAATATCTATCTTTAATTTTAATTAAATATTCACTATTTTCAAAATCATAATGAAAAGTGGATTCTTTATTAAAAGGTTTACATTTGTCTTGTTCAAAATAATTAATATTATTTGTAATTTCTTCATCATTTAAATAAATTTTTAATCCAGTTCTAGAAAAAGTTTCACTTAAATTTTTTTTTACATCATTTATATCACAATTTTTAATTATAGAATCTCTAATATTTTCAATAATTATTGTAGAACCATATTCATATCCATGTTTTTCTAAATACCGATCTTTTGAAATTTCACATATACTTGTTAGTTCATATGATTTAATTGGATCTGTTACATTTGCCATTTTATTAAAATCTAATTCAATTTCAAAATATTTACCAATTTTTTTGGAATAGGTAAATATTTTACATTTATCTCCCAAATTCATAGCAGATGCTTTAAAACCAATACCAAATTCAGATGTTTCATTATCATTCTTATGTCCTTCTCTAGAATGTGCCATATTAAATGGACTTTTATCATTACTTTCATTCACGTTCTCAAAACCTTTTTCATATACATCACTAAAACTAATACTTAACAATTTATTTTCATCATTAAATTCTAATTTTATATAAATTTTATCTGATTTTCCAATAATATTATCAATAATATCATTAAAACATTTATTAAATGTATAACCAGATGCACGTAGTTGTTTTAGAGAACCTTTGAAATGAGGTACATTGATCTTGGGTTTATTCTCCATGATTTTTAGTTTAATATTTATTATCTAATTATTAATTTCAAATTATATTGTTTTTAAATATCATTATTACCATTGTATTTAACAGAATAATATCCACAAAATATACCATAATTAAACTGATCATTGTCTATTTTATCATAATTTCTATCAATTTTTTCTGGGTTCCTAATACGATTGCCAGAAGCATCTAAATTTGTAATTGGATCATGTCCAGTTTTATGACTCCAATATCCATCAATATCTTGTCTATAAAAATGATAATCTAAGTGTTCCCCACTATCATCTAATACTAATGCTATACGATAATGATCGCAAGGTATAGGAGTATCTATACTTTCAATGCGTTGAATACTTGGAAAATCACATCTTATCATTTCTTCTAAATTTTGACAATCATACTCAAACTCTCTCTCGCATTTTTCACCTGGTTGTCGTTTTTTTAATATATCTGTTTCAATAGTATCTAGTGCATAACTATAACAATTATTTATTTCATGATCATATTCACTTAAATCCCATTTTTTAGGATTATAACTTGGTCCACCACATTTACTATTTTGTACAGGACAATAATTATTCATATATTAATATATATATATAATATATTATGAATGATAATAAATGTGTCATTTTTTTTGGAGGATTAATATTCTTACAATATTTAGTAAAAATGTTAAAAAATATTTTAAAAATAGATAGACCAAGAAAATCAAATACATATGGATTGCCATCAACTAAATCGGCAACCCTATCTTATATATTAATATTTTTGATATTACAAAACAAAACTATGAAATTTACGATAAAAATAAAATTAATATTTTTAACATTTATTGGACTATTATATAAATTATATTATAATGAACATTCTATAATACAAATATTATCTGGATTAATTATTGGTATAATATATGGATATATATTATATAATATTCTATAATTAATATATATATAATATTATATTTATGTCAGATGATTCTAAACTTGAAACAGCATTAAAAAATTTAAGCATTCAAGATAATCAATATTTAAAAGATTTAAAAGAAAGAACATATAGACAAGTTGCTGAATCAGCAAGACAGGCACGTGATAGACCATTTAATTATCTTGAATATCCATTATTGAGAGATAGAATAGTCCGTAGAGATGAAATTGAACATGATCTTATGCCTGGAATGTATTTAAATTATCCAGATCCTGAAGGAGATATTCGAGATATGGCATCAAATGTAATGGGTAAAAAATTACGTAATAAATTGACAATGAGAAAAGATAGATTAAAATTTGCAACAGATAAATTATATTTAGCAAAATTAATAAATAAAGGAATAATATCAGAAGATATTGCTAGAAAAGTAGCAAGAAGTAGATTTAATTTGAAAGGCGGAACAAATAATAGTGAATTAACAGATGAACAAGAAATAAAACATGAATTTTTATCTGGTATAAAACCAGATCCAGATATTGCTATAAGACGTATTCAAAGCAGACATCGTGGAAATTTAACTAGAAAAAAACTATCTAATCGTAGGAGACAAATGATGGAACAGGAACCTGAACCGGAACCTGAACCGGAACCTGAACCTGAACCGGAATATGAAATTGATCCTGTCAGAAGCGATGCCCCAGAACTAATTAAACAAACCGCAACATTACCTACAGAAATACAAGATATGATTGGTAAAAATGTATATGAAAATAAATTATTTGAATTAAAAAACATAAATAAATTTCTCGTAAGTGAAATAGCAACTAGTGGTCAACCACCAGAACAATATATTGATCTTTATTTTATAGATTTAATTATGGAAAATATATCAGGATTAAATGGATTAATGTTGAAAAGTTTTATGAAAATGGATGTATTTGATGATAATTCCGGTTTTATATTAAGAGGTTTAAATAAAATATTTGGATTTTCAACAGATGTTGGAAATATATTTATAGATGTAATAACATCAACTATATATCCAGAAGATATAGATCCATTATATAGTAGTACAACATTTTCATCATTTTTAAATTATTTGATTTTTGATGTAGAAAATTTAACCGATTTTATAAGAAATTTCAGATTAGCATTAACTATGTCATCAAATTATACACAATTTGAAATTGAAAGATTTATAACCGATTTTTTGAATGCATTAAAACCCGTAAAAGATATGAAAGGTGGAACAAATAGTAGTGAATTAACAGATGAAAAAGAAATAAAAGATGAATTTTTATCTGGTATAGAACCTGCGTGGAAAAGTGAACCTATAATACCCCGAAATAATTATTCAGCATTCTTAAAACACATCACAGATTTACCATTTGATTTACAAGATATGGTTGGTAATACAAGAGACAAATTAGTAAAAGAAAAAATAGAAGAACTCAAAGATATAAAAAGAGCAAATGCATATTTTATAAAAAAATTAACTTCAAAATATATAACAAGATTAAGATTGTTTTATAATTTAGAAAAAAATATAAAAAAATACAAAAAAAATGTCAATAAAGATCTAATATTCAAAAAAATTAGATACGATACATCATACATAAGTGAAATAAATGAATTATTTAGTTTTGATGATTATAAAGTATCTGAAATATTTGTAAAAATATTGATAGAATTAAGTGATGCTTTATTACCCGGTGAAAATACAACATTAGAGTTTTTACTACAATATATATATGATAATGCAAGAATATATTTATTAATTGATATATTTGAAAAATATCTAACAACAGATGACAGCATTGATACAAAAATAAAAATAGAAAAAAATTTAAAAAAAATATTAATTATGTTAGATTTACAATAAATTATAAAATATAATAGATTATTTACAACCAGCACAATTTTTACAATACCAACTATTTAATCCAATTAAATCTAATCCAACATGTAATATAAATCCAGTTAAAAATAACGATAACCACATACCTCTATTCTTAAATATAAAATTTGTACTCACATTCTCAAATTTAGCAATAATATATCTTACAACTAATCCTAATAATAATACACTAATACCAACAGCAAAACCTTCTACAATAATATTTTTTGTATAACTCATCTTATATTATATCAAATATAAAATTTGAAATTAATATTATTAATAATTACAACTTTAAAACATGAAGTCATCTTATGATACAATTGATGATGACAAACGGGTCAAAAAGAAAAAATATACATGTAGAAATTGTATAATTCTTATATGTATATTTCTCTGTATCATAAATTTAATAGCACTATTCTTAATGATATATACATACAAACACAATAATATAAATTTAGCAGCAAAAACATATCATAGCAATCATCATCATCATTTGTCTTGTGATGATATGTATATACCAAAAAAAAATATGTTTGGATGCTGTAATGTAACAGATTATTCCAATCATGTATATAATTTATCATTTAATTATATAGTATGTCGTGATAAATCTTGCAGTAATTGTCCAAAATATGATAATTTAGTAGAAAAATATTCGGAATATATTAGAGAATATCCAAATTATTATAATTTAATAGATTGTAATATTCATAAATGCTGTGAAATAAATAATATTATTATACCATTACTAATATGTCCAAAATCTACTGAAATTGTAAATAAATACAATCAAAATTATAGTAGTCCCTGGCAAGATTTAATAGTACTCTTCATATTAGGATTAATATTACTGTTATTCAGTTGCTCTATTAGTAATAAAGGCAAGAAAGGACGACATTAATCTTTAATATTTAGAATAAAAAATATTATTATTGTTTTTTATTATACTGCTTAAATAAACTTTGAAATACGCTCCAAAATGCTTGGATCGTATCTTATGGTATCGAGAGGTCCTTCCCTAAATTCCATACATTTCATTAATGCTAATCTACGTTCGCTTTTGATTGTTTTAACACGCTTGCGAGTCATCTTGCGTCTGTAACATCTTTGAATTCTGATAATATCCATGAATTTTTTTAGCATTAGTTTATTACTTACATGGATATTAGGACGAATCATACATATATCATATGGTGTATCACCAAGCTCATCACGAATGAAAGGATTTGCGCCATTTTCTAGTAAATAAATCAAAGATTCTGATGCTCGTTGAGGATTGTTACGTATACCAACTCGTTCATATGCCTCAATGACTTCCTGTCTGAATACTGGATCAGTAATAGCATCAATTTGTGCATCATCAATCTCATAGAAACTTGGACCATCATATATCGTCCAATGTAATACTGATCCAGTATCATTTGTGTAGTTTGGATCTGCTCCATACTTCAGCAACAATTGTATCATTTTATAATGTGATATGGATTCTAGATGAGATGCTATCATCAATGGTGTATTCCATATAGCATTATATACTGGGTCTGCTTCAAAATTTGGATTTAATCCTTTCTGTAAATAATCTTCAACAACATCAATATGGTCATTGTCAACAGCATCCATAAACTTGATTCTTGTAGATTCAGAATTCATATCTGCCATATTCAAAATAATGTCAGGGTATCTGTTTAACTAATACTAAAAAGAAAATAGTAGTTTTCAAATTACTAGTGTAATTTAGAATAAAAAATATTATTATTATTATTATTTTTTTTAGATGGGTTTAGATAAAGTTTGAAATGCGCTCCAAAAGGCTTGGATCATATCTTATGGTATCGAGAGGTCCTTCTCTAAATTCCATACATTTCATTAATGCTAATCTACGTTTGCTTTTGATTGTTTTAACACGCTTGCGAGTCATCTTGCGTCGATAACATCTTTGAATTCTGATAATATTCATGAATTCTTTTAGTAGTAATTCATTGAAAATATTGGTGTCGGTAATTCCAGAAGAATCAGACACACACACATCATATGCTGTTTCACCAATTTCATTACGAATGAAAGGATTTGCACCACGTTCCAATAATACTTCCAAAGATTCTGATGCATGTGGAATACCTCTAATGATGTGAGGATTTTGATATATGACCCAGTGTAGTACTGAACCACTATCATCAGAATAATTTGGGTCTGCCTTATGATCGAGCAATTCCCGAATTATATAATATGAATATTCTTCATCAATTTGAGCGGCAATCATTAATGGAGTTCTGGGTTTATTATCATGTAATCCACCCCATCCTGTGAAATTTGGATTTAACCCATCATCCAAATATTTTACAACAGCAGTATCATTCTCATTGTCTATTTCTTCTAGAAACATACGCTGTCGATTTAATAAAGACTGGTGTTCCTGTTCATTAAGAAATTTGATCCAATCATCAGATTGCCAGTCATCTGTCTGACGGACGGGCCACCCGGGCTGGCAATCATCAGAATCAGACATCATGCTAATGAGTATTTGTTTTAACTAATACTAAAAAGAATATAGTAGTTTTCAAATTACTAGTGTAATTTAGAATAAAAAATATTATTAATATTTTTTATGTTTGAGAAGTGAAAGAGTTTAGATAAAGTTTGAAATGCGCTCTAAAATGCTTGGATCGTATCTTATGGTACTCAGAGGTCCTTCTCTAAATTCCATACATTTCATTAATGCTAATCTACGTTTGCTTTTGATTGTTTTGACATGCTTGCGAGTCATCTTGCGTCGATAACATCTCTGAATTCTAATAATATCCATGAATTCTTTTAGTAATAGTGCATTACAAGTACTTGTTCCAAGGGGATCAACCATGCACACATCATATGCTGTTTCACCGGAATCATTGCGAATGAAAGGATTGCTACCACATTCCAATAATAATCTTAAAGATTCTGATGCATATGGAATCCCTCTAACGATGTGAGGATTTTGATATATGACCCAGTGTAATACTGAACCACTATCATCAGAATAATTTGGATCTGCCTTATGATATAGCAACTCCCTAATCATTACATATGAATCTATATAATTTTGACCGGCAATCATTAATGGAGTTCTGGGTTTATTATCATATGATACATTTCCTACAAAATTCGGATTTAATCCATCCAGCAAATAATCTTTGACATTATCAATATTTCCGTTGTCAATTTCGTAGAGAAACAGACGCTGTCGCTCTTGTTCACGCTGACGTATAGGAAGTTGAAAGATTCCAGCATTCTCTCCATCCAAGGAGGGTAAGATGGGCATGATGTTGTGTGAGTGTGTATAAAACTGTGTATATAAAACTGCGACTGTAACTGTTTTTAACTAATACTAAAAAGAATATAGTAATTTTCAAATTACTAGTGTAATTTAAGAGAAAACTAGTATAATTTACGAAAAAAAAAGTTTATTAACTTTCTTTTTTCTTTTTTCTACAATTTATATAGATTTCTTACATAGAGAATTGGGTTGTTTTTTGATTCTTCTGAAAAATCTTCATAGCATACATATTCCTCTTGATTGTAGTTTGTCACCGCTAGAAGCATCTTCTAATTTAGATTTTACATCAAAACCAGCAGCTCCATTCCATGTCTTTGTTTTTTCAATAATTTCACTCAAAAGGTATGCTTTTTTCTTCCCAGTTGTGGTTGCTGCTCGATGCGTCCCATGGCCCTGTAGTCGCGCGTCACGGTGCTGGCGCTTGAGCTCGGCCAGCTCCTTGTCGGAGCTCACGCCAAATGTATCCTTCAGATACTTGTCCATGTGCCACTCATACTCAGACTTTGAAATCAGTCCGTAGTCCATTGCCTCCTGCAAGGTCATGGAACCGCGGCGGGCGCATGGTGCCAGTGGCTCGGGCTCGGGCTCGGGCTCGTGCTCCGAGTCGGCGTGCTCCTTCGTCATATGATCTAGTTTGTAATGTAGAAACTAAATAGCGACTGTAACTGTTTTTAACTAATACTAAAAAGATTATAGAAGTTTTCAAATTACTACCGTAATTTAAGAGAAAACTAGTACTTATCATCCATTATTTTTTTTAATGTTTCTCTACCAATACTAATATCTTCTTCGCATTTTAATAAACTTATACAATTTTTTATATTTGTATCATATACATTTTTATAACTTTTAATTTTATCTAATACATCATCATACTTTTTCGCCTTACGTTTCTTTTTAACATTATAATGTTTCAATACTATACCCTCACTTGTTTCTATATATCCTTGTATTACAAGATTACCATAAGTAACATTATCATGACATGTTTTACATAATTGAACTAAATTATGATCATTGTTTTTATGAAAATATCCTAAATTGCCATTATTATCTGCTTCACATTGTTCAACTATATGATGTGTTTCTTCAGCAGATTTTCCACATATTTTACATTCATCTAATACTAATTTTTTATTGTAAGGAGAAGTTTTTAATGGTTTTTTTTCAATAATATCTACACTGTTTGCTAAATCTAAGAAATCTTTATTTAAACCTAATGCTTCACATACTTTCATACCATATATAGATGGTCCAGGGCCACTTTTAAGTTTACGATTATAAATTAATTTACCATCAGTATTATCAATTTCTAAATGAAAAACATTTAAATTTTTTAATAGATGAATTTGTGGCAAATCCATTAATTGATGTAAATGAGATGTAAATACAAAACTACATTCACGATTACATAATGTATGTAAACCAGCATAAACAATTTTAATAGCAGAAACTGTTTCAGTGCCACTACATAATTCATCGCCTAATACTAATGATTTATCATCACATAAATCAATTATACTACGTAATTCATTCATTTCAACAGCAAATGTAGATTCAGATTTAAATATATTATCATTACTTAATATTCGAGTAAATATTTGTGTATATGGAACAAATTTAAATTCTTTACAAGATACATATAAACCAGCTTGTGCTAATATTAAATTTAATCCAATTGCTTTCATATAAGTAGATTTGCCACAAGCATTTGTTCCAAATAATAGTATACCATTTTTAGATAATTCGACATCGTTAACAATATATTCAGTATTTTTATTAATACGTTCAACGATAGGATGTCTCATATCTACAGCAGATATCATACTATCATCTCCACTACATATAGTAGGTTTAAAATAATTATTATCAATAGACAACTTAGCACCAGCAACATAAAAATCAATATTTGCAATCAAATCGTGTATATATTTTAGTATATCTTTATAACTATCATATAAATGTGTAATGGTATCTTTATAATATTCTAAATTAAACTTTGATAATCTTTTTCGAAGATCACTTTTGGTTTTTGATATTTTATTCATAGTATTACACAATATATATGTGCTATTACTATCTTTACTTTTTATAGTAAAGTCATCTTTAGAAAAAGTATAAATAGTAATACCATCACATTTTACATGAATATTAGTATCATTTAAATTAGATAATCGCTGTTTAAAAGTTTGTGCTCTGCGTTTAGTAGTATATAATTGCCATTCACCATCTTTACCATCAGTACATTTTATAACATCATTTTTATCATCAATACATTTACTTAATCTTGATATGATACATTTGATATGTGTATCGTATTCTAAAATATCAGAATCTATATCATCTATTTTTTCAAAATTACATTTTTTAAAAATGGATCTTTCAATATTTTCAATAGGATCATTTGTTATATATTTAAAATTGAATGTTTCATCTAGTTCTTTCATAAAAAAATCAAACTTTTCTATATAATTTTTGTCCATATCTGTTAAGTTTTCTATTTTATTTAAACATTTATTTACAAAAATGTAAGAAAGATAAGTGCTATAAAAATTATATGGTTGAATAATATTTAATCCCATTAAACGTAATGATTTATCTAAATCATTTATTTGCATTAAATCAGATGTAATATTTTTATAATTATCGTCTTTTTTATAATATTCAATATTATCATATCTAGTTTGTAAAACATCTTTATCTGTTGATGGATATAATAATCTATTTTTTAATAATCTTTTACCCATACTTGTCATACAAATATTTACAATACTCAATAATGATTCATTTTTTCCTTTAAAATAACTATAATTATTAACAACATTAAGTTGCCTTATACTATTATTTGTAAGGTTTAATATTTTATCATTTATATCATATTTAGGAATTTCAATATTATTTATGATATCTCTTTTATGTTCCATAATATAAAAAATCATATATACAAAAGACAATCTCAACTCATCTGTATTTAAATATAAACTATCAAATATATCTATCATGTTTTTTTTCATATAAATTTTCATTAATGTATCTCTTTGATAACTTGGTTTTTTATATATAGGATTTTTCAAATGATTTATACGATAACATTGTGTACTTAAATCCCATTTTTTCAATACATCATCCTCATTTAAATTGTAATTTTCAGTTTGAAATATACATTCTGATGGATTATAAAAATCTATATATCTACCAATTTCATCAATAATATAATTGTTATCATATTTAATATTTTCAATCATATGAATATGACTATTACCAGTAGATAAATCAATACATGATATGGCACTTTTTAAAATATTTTTATTTTGATAATCATAAGATTCAATATAAATACTCATTAAATAATTATTATAATCATTATTATGTATTAAACTTGTTCCAGGTGATAATATTCGTGTCATTTCCCTTTCTGGATTAGGTGGTTCTGTTGTTTGTTCTATTAAAACAACAGTATATTCATTATTTAATAAATTAGAAATATGTTTTTCTTGTGATATTAATGGAAATCCTGCCATTAAATATTCTAAAGAATTTTCAGATTTAATAACTTTTTTACCAACAGCAATACTTAAAATATCATCGCAAATATGATGAATATCAGTTTCACCTTTTTTATCATTTAAACTGGCACAAATTTCAAAAAAACTACCAAGTTGAATTAAAATGATTGTATTTTTACCATATATATCTTTATATTTTTTTACATATTTATCATATTCATATAGTATATGGTCTTTGTTCATATTATTTATATAATAATACGATGTAATTTTTAAATAATTAAATATAATATATATTATATGGCAACAAATGAATATGAAATCCCACCCATAGTAGTAGAAGGAAGACATGCCTTAGCGAGACGAGATTATACTAGATTTTTACAATTATTAGATAATGGATTAGATATAAATTATGTAGGTTTAAATCAATATGATCATTCATTTTTATTAAGTCAAGTATATCATTTAAATGTTCAAGGTGTAAGATTTTTACTAGAAAATGGTATAGATCCAAATATTCCAGATACTAATGGTTTAACATCATTAGATTATATTTATCGTATGCCTAATGTAAGAGTATATAGTGATGTTGAAAGATTGCGCTCAGATATGATACAAGATATATTAAGAGAATTTGGTGGATATACAGCACGTTCAATTAGAGCAGGTATAAGAGGAGATTTAAATAGACTTAGAAATTATAGAAATTATCCACGTAAAAATAGTAATCCAGGTAGTAATCCTAGTGATCCAGATTCTGAATTGATGAGAGATCAAGCAGCAACACAAATACAAAGAAGAATAAGAGGTAGACAATCAAGACAAATGAGAAATTATACACGTAGAAATACAGGATTACAATCATTAAATCCTACAATGAGAGAAAGATTTAGAAGATTTACAGATCATAATAGAATGTTAGATGAAAATGATCAATTAAGTGGATACTTACATGATGTATATTTTCCACCAAAAATGACTAGTAAACAGAGTAAATCTAGTCAAAGTAAATCGAAACGTAAAGTAGCAAAACGAACAAAAAAGAAACGTAACAGGAGAAATAGATATTAATAGAATTTATTACGAATAAATTTTATTTTTTTAAAGATATTAAATGATTTAATACGTTTTTTATTTTTATCATCTTTAAATTGAATGTATTTACTGCGATCAATTATATTATTATTAAGATTACGATTTGCTAATGCTAATGCAATCATCATTCATATTTAAAACATATATTTAATTTTTTAAGTATCAAATTTATTTACATTTTTTTTTCTAACCATTTGTAAGCATCATCAAAAAAATACTTACTACTATAATACATGAGTACACCAAATACAAAAGCATGTAATACTAAAACAATCATATGATTTGTTCCATATTTAGTTCCTAAAATAGTGGATAAACCCATATCAACGATATTAAATAGCATAGGATTTGCTACAATCAAAAAAAGAATTGCGGCAGTAATTGAAACTTGAACGGATTTTATACGAAGACTTGATCTAATACTCATATTATAATATATAAATATATATTTATTTTGTAATAATATTATGAATAGATATGAAAATAGTGAAATATCACATCAATCATTGAACGATGAAAAAATAAATGATGAAAAAAATAATTATAATGGTTTTGTATTGTTTATTTTTGTTTGTTCATTTTTTGGTTATTATTCATGTCATGTGATGTATAGTTGTATTAAAGAAAACTATAATAAATATTATGATTCCTATAAAAAAAATAAAAACTTAAAAGAAAAATTAATATTAAATGATGATATGATATGTAGTATATGTTTAGAAAATTTAAAAGACAATAATTGTGTAATACTAAATTGCGAACATATATATCATAAAATATGTATTAAAGAATGGTTAAAGAAAAATAATAGTTGTCCGAATTGTAGAATAAATATTATCTAAATATCAGTTTTAATATATGTTTAAACGAGATAAATGAAAAATAATCTAAGTATATTATATTATGATCCGAACATTATCATTTTTATTATTAATATTAGGTTTAGTATTTATTACTATTGGTATATCACACCAAATGAGTCCAACATATACTACAAAGAAAAAAATTGAATTTATACCTAGAAGTGTTTATGATGAAATTGCAATGAATACAAGTTTAAGTAAATACTAAAGTTTACTAAAGTTTACTAAAGTTTACTAAAGTTTACTAAAGTTTATCTGCAAACTCTATAATAAATATCTTCACCACAAGTTTTGTTTTTTCTAATAATTTTGAAAATATCACCATTTGTTCCAAGTTTTAATTTAGATACAGGATCATTTTTTGAAATAACTGGCAATTGATCTAAGGTACAATTTGATATTTCTAATATTTTTTGAATATCTTTATCATCTCTAATTATTGTATGTTTTGGAACAATTTGATGATTTAAAATATTATATTGTAAAGTCTTAATATTAAATATAAAAACATTTCCAAAATGTCTTTGGGTATATCCTAAATCGTTTTTTATTTTATCATTATTAATTTCTTTAAGATGTAAATTTAATTCTTCATTTATAATTTTAATTGTATCTTTAATTGATTCATTTATAATTAAAATTATATTATCTGTAGTTTGAAATATATCATTTCTATATAATTCATCAATTCTATTTATAATTGTTGTTTTCATCATTTTTGTATTTCCTTGTTTTTGAAAATTGTAATATATTACATGTAATTTATGATTTTTAATTTTATTATGATTTAGTGTAAAATTACAAGCACTACCTTTACCATTACCATTAAATTTAAAAGGATTGTCTTTTGTACTTTCTAATTCATATAATTTATCCATTTCTTCAATATCATATATTGGTAAATTGCTAGTATCATATTCTTCGCTTAAAATATCTTTAAGATTTTTTCTAGATTTGACAATTTGTTCAACTATTTCCATAATATAATATAATAATACATTAATATTTTAAATATCAAATTTATTTTTTATAAAAAAAAACATCATAATATAATGAAATTTAATGAATAATTTTACTAGAGTATGTTGTGATGAACCGGATGAAGATTGTAGTACTGGTTATCCGGCAACATGTAACCAGGATTGTGCATTAGAATATATACCATTGTATCAAAGCTGTAGTAATGTAGCACCATTTAATAATCCCGAAATAGCACCTAATTTAGAAGGAACTTTTGATATGTGTGAAGGTGCGCGGCAATCTGGGATATCACCATCAAGACCGACACTACCACCACCACCACCACTGCCAGCGAATATGTGTGATATAAATCCTTCAATTATGAATATAAATTGTGATAGTGATAATCAATGTCAATCATATTGCCCAGATTGGTATTGTCATTCTTCTGGTTACTGTGAAGATTAAAATAATAATTTTACATTTTACTACTATATATATCATTCATATGTTGGAATAATATTGGATTATCTATATCAACACTTGTAACTAATCTTGGAGCAATACTCATAGTTTGCAATTCTTGAATTAATAATTTACTAGCATAAGGTATTTGTATAATATTTTTTTCATATAATGGTTTATCATCATAACATATTAAACCAGTGTATTTATCTATTTGAACATTGTATTTATCTGATCTTTCCATCATACTTTCATTTAAAAATCCAGCAACACCATGACCTAATATACTATCACGTTCCATTTCACCAATTCTTAAACCACCTTGATGTCCTCTACCTTCAGCCGGTTGTCTAGTTAAATTTTGTATTGGACCAGTAGATCTAGAAAACATTTTATCTGCAACCATAATTTTAAGTCTTTGATAATAAGTTGGACCAATAAATATGCTAGTATGTATTTGATCACCAGTTATACCACTATACATGACTTCATCAGCATGTTTTTCATAATTCATTTTTTCTAAAATATTTGTATAATCTTCTACACGATTATTTAAAAATGGTGTAGCATCACCATAACGACCACATAATACTGAACTTTTACCTAATACAACTTCTAAAAATTGATTAATAGTCATACGACTTGGAATAGCATGTGGATTAATCATTAAATCTGGAACAATACCATCTTTAGTAAAAGGCATATCGCGTTGATCTAATAACATACCACACATACCTTTTTGACCACAACGACTAGCATATTTATCACCAACATCAGGTATTTTATTTTTAAAGATACGAATTTTACATTTTCTTAAACCATCACGATTTTTAGTTACAATTACACGATCAACTATACCACTTGTCATAAATTTAACACTTTCACCATATACATTATTAATTTCTTTACCATCAGGTAATATTTTTGTTTTTGTAAAAGCAACAATGATATCATCATAATTTACATATTCACCTTCCTTAACAATACCATTATCATCTAATTTATCATAATTTTTTTTACTATTTTTAAGTGTATCTTTAAGATTTTTAGGATTAAAAAATCTTTCAACAGTGCCATCATCATCCATAGTTTCATCAAATTGATAACTTTTAAAATTCATACTGTTAAACATACCTCTTTCAACACTACTACGATTAATAATAATACTATCTTCTTGATTATAACCAGTATAACTTGCAATAGCAACAACAATATTCATACCATTTGGTAAATTTTCAACATTATTATATTTTTTGTATCTTGTACAGACTAATGCTCTTTGTGGATAATATAATACATCACTGCTAGTATCAAAACGAGTATTATAATTACTGCAATAAATACCTACTGCTTGTTTAGTTTGTTGACAACTAAAAACATTTCTGGGATATTGACTATGTTCTGGAAATGGAATTTGTAATGAAGATGGAGATAACATTAAACTACTATGAATTTCACAATGTGTATAATTGCGATTGATGCCATAAATATCTCTACAAATAAAAGCATATTCACTTTCTAATGGATCAATATATTCTAAAGGAGCACCATTATTTTCTAAAAATGTCATATACTCATTCCCATGTTCTTTTTTAATCTCGTCTAATACATCTTTATAATAATTATCATCATAAACAGATATATCATTTTTTAATTTATACATATATCCATGAACTAATGTTTTCCAGTCCTTTAATAATGATAAATCACCTTTAATTAAATCACTATATCTATTACCATTACTATCGCGATTTAATCTTATAATAGGACGAACAATTCTACCAGCATCTGTAAAAATGTAAAATTCATTTTTATTTGTATTCCATGTAATTGATGTGTAAATATTAATGATACTATTGTATTTTAAAAGTTTTAATAATCTTAATAAAAACTGAGGATTATCATGTAAACCAATCCAATTTCCATTTAAGAATATTTTTGTATGTGTATAAATATCATCAACAACAATATCATTTAATATAGACATATCATACTCTAATAAACAATCGTATATACCACTACTATCAATATTAAAAGATATAGTTGATATGATACTTAAATGATTATATAATCCAGTATTAGCACCGTCGGGAGATTCAGTAGGACAAACAAATCCCCACTGAGAATTATGTAATTTTCTAGGACCCATAACTTTACTGCCGGGTGGTAATGGTGTAACTAATCTTCTGACATGTGATAGGGCACCAAGCATACTTAATCTATTTAAATCTTGAACAATTCCTTGTTTAGCAGATATACCAGTACCAAAACTAGCACCAAAAGATTTATTAATATCATTTAGTATACTATTATCAAAAACACTAGTAAAATTAGAATCATTTATTAAATTAAATATATCATTACCAGATTTTTCAAAATTAAATTTATATTCAGTATCAATTTTATAAGATGTATTTTTTTTAAATTTACCCCATAATTCACGATATAATTCCAATAATAATGTACCAGCAGTATCTATACGTTTATAACTATAACTATCTCTGTCAGTAGTTTTAACTATACCTAAATGTGTTAATAATAACATACGAACACTATAACCTAAATAGTATGCTTTTGATACATTATCATTATTATAATTTGGTAAAAAATTATTATTTAAAATATCTAAAACATTAAAATTATCTTTTCCCTTTGTTTGCAATGATAAAAATTTATATGCCTCTGTTTGTGTGTATATGGGTTCACCGTCTTTAATAGTATTGTATAAAACATCTAATAATTTATGTCTTAAAGTATCATTATCATTATCATAAATAATATTACAAAGAATTTCACGATCAGTCATTGCACCTAATGCTCTAAATAATACAAATAATGGTATTCGGAAATTTGCATTTTCACCAATACCAATTCCTAAAATTCTAACACGAATTACATCATAATAATCATTAGTAATATCACTGCGAACATTCATAAAACTTATAGCATTTGTTCTAGATGATTGAAACCCTTTAGTACTTGTAGATTTAATTAAACATTGTAAATGTATATTATCATCAGATGATTCATTAATATACATAATATTATCTACTCTTTTTTCTTGTGATAATACTACTTTTTCTTTACCTTTTATTATAAAATAACCACCACGATCATATGGACATTCTCCTAATTCTTTTAATTTTTGATGATTAATATCTTTTAATACACAAGATTTACTATGTAACATAATAGGTATACGTCCAATATCTACACGTGAATAATTTTTATAAACACTTTTACTAATACTATTATCTGTAATTTTAACAACAATGTTACTAAAAATATTCATACTATAGTTATATCCATTTAATCTTGCCTTATTAGGAAACATATATTTCATATCATTATCATATATTGTAGGTGCTGAATAAAATATATTTTCTGTATCAATAAATTTATCATTTTCAATATCATATGATTCACCATAATAAATATCTATTTGATATCTAAAAGTATTATCTGGATTCATTTCTTTATATATTTGAAAAGGATTTTCTCGTTTTATGATATATTTAATACCATTTTTTTCACTATATAATAATTCATCATAACTATCTAATTGATGTCTAGTTTTATGATAAGGATTATCTCTAAAATAAGTATCTATTAACGCCCATATATCTAATGGTGACTTTTCTTTTAATACATCATATTTAAAAGGTGTAATATCTGGATCACCGTTTTCATCGTCTATATCATAAATTAAATCAGGATCTGGATTTTCTGGTAAATATTGTTCCAATCTTTTATCAGCAATATTTTCATGTTTTTTAACAATTTCTTGTGGTTTTGGTTTTTCTAATTTTTTTGTAATTTCTAGATTTAAATCATTATCACCTTTTAATCTTTCAATTCGTAATCTATCGATATCATCACTTTCTAATTCATCTGTTTTTTTTTCTAATATTTTTTCAACAGTATCTTGACTTGTAGTATCTTGACTTGTAGTATCTTGACTTGTAGTATTTACTGAATTATCAACATCCAGAGCATTTTCATCATATGTAGATTCGCTATAATCTTTATCATTTGCACCACCATAAAAATCATCATATGTCTTATCAATATCATAACTTGCTCCAGCATCTTCTAAAAAATCATCAACATGTTTACTACCTAAAACATCACTAGTAAAACTAATCTTTTTTTCTGACATCTTATTTTATAATAAGATTTATTTATTTTACTTAAAATCTTTTTAAGTCATATAATATATTATGCCAATAAATCAATTATTTAAAAATATGCCTGAAAGAAGTTTTGTAATAACATTAATTAATTTATATGGTATAGAAGATTTTGATGATGATAAATATTTTACAAAAAAAACATTAGAAAAATTAAATACAATAGAAAAAATAAATGATATGCGTGATAAGTTAAGTGAATATTATATAGATTGTAAATCAAAAACATATCTCCAAGATATTACATTAAAAAGATGTATAGTAATCTTAAGACAATTTTTAAGATGTCATGGATATACATTATTTTCAAAAGAAAAGTTTGTTAAAGGAGAAAAACAAACAATTTATAAAATAGTAAAATTAGATAAAGAAGTAGTTATTCCTAAAAAGAAAGAAAAAATAATAGTATCATTTGAATAAATTTATTTTATATTAAAATTATTGTCTCTTACGATGATGTTCAAGTGATTTGCTCAAAAACATTAAACCAAATGCTAATGCTACAAAACCAAACATCCAAATAGGATAAGTTCCATAAGGTAATCTAGACCAAGTATGTGCTGGACCCCAACCAAATTCAGGATCAATGGAAAATTTAACTGCCATAAAAAATGCTGTAAAACAAAAAGCAGATGCTCCAGAATATAATTGACTATGACTTAAACTGATAAGACGTTGTTTAATCAAACTATATATAATGATTGAAATCACTAACCATAAAGCAAGAAAATAATACCACATTTATATTATATAAAATAAAAAAATTTATTTTTTACATATCATTACATATCATTACAAATGCCAAAACTTTTTCTATGCCACCGTGTAATACCATATTGTTTAATAGCATCTAAATGACGTTTTGTACCATAACCTTTATTATTTCTTAAATCATATTTTTCTAATTCTGGATTTTCATCTACTAATTTGTTTATCCATTCATCACGATATGTTTTTGCTAATATACTAGCAGCAGCAATACTTTTATATGTATTATCACCATCGACAACACAAACATGATTTATATAATTTCCATCTTTATCACTATAATATTCAAAATGATTGCCATCAACTAAAATAGTATCAAAACTTAATAATTCTGTTATTTCATCTAAACATTTATGCATTCCTGTCATTGTTGAATTTAATATATTAAATTTATCTATATAATCATTATCTACCAACTGAATACTATATGCGATACTATTTTCTAATATATAATCTTTTAGAATAGTTCTTTTTTTTTCTGGAACTTTCTTAGAATCTCGAATTATATAATCTTTATTATCCTTAATAGGGTCATCATCTAACCATACGACACCAGATACACATACTGGTCCAAATAAACACCCTCTACCAACTTCATCTAAACCAACTTCAATACGATCACTTTCATAAAATTGTTTTAACATAATATTTATATTAAAATAGTATCTTTTAAAGTAATTAATCTTTATCACGAGCAATAATAACAAGTTCAAGTATAAATCTATTGCTTTCAGAAAATATAATTCCATTGTCTAAATTTGTAACTTTACCATTTATATTACTAATACGTGTAGGATTGATACTACATATATAATTTAATTTTTTACTTTTGTGAATATTTGTTCCAGCACCAGAAGCATTTTCATTTGGTATAACTATACGATTAAAACTATATGTTCCACTAGTATTATTTAAAATACCACTACTATTTTTACTAGCATTAAAAGCACTATTACTATTAATATTAAATTCATCTATATCTAATAAAAAACACATATTTTTACTTGAAGCATTTGTTTGACAAGCAAAAGTTGTAAAAGATTCTAAATAAACATCTGATAACTTGTCAATGATTAAAGGTTCAGTTAATTTTGTAGTAAATGTACCATTATCACTAGCTAAATCATTATTAATACTATCAATGATTAATGTTTTCCTTTCTCTACGTTCAAAAGTATAATTAGTATTTTGGTATAATGATAATTTAGTATTTTCTTGGTGTTTTTCCATTTGTTTACCCCATTCCATATTATATTAATAATATATATTATTTATTATTTTATAAACTTGTCCAAAAATTAATAAATATTAATCAATTATATTATCTAATCTGTTATTAAACATAAATCATAAACTATCAACATTAATAATAATACCCAATGTATCTTTGGTATAAATTTGTATATTTTTAACATTCTTATATAATCATTGAATGGCAAATTTATGTCTGAACCGCAATATATATTAGTATATTCTGTCAATATACATTTACCATAAGTATACCAATGTATAATAGTAAGTGTAGCAACTATTAAATGTATGAATGGATCAAAAAAGAATGCACCTAAATACAAATAAATGGCAAAAAAGTGATGAAATAATAATAAAAATTCACCAGTATTTGTAATACAACTACTAGTAGATCTATCCATAATATATTGTGAAATACTTAATACAAAATAAATGATATACTTGTTCATATAATATATATAATATAATATATATATTATGCCTGGTGATGAAGTTTGTTTAAATTGTAAAATTTTAATTCAAAACAAAAGGAAATCATCATTATTTTCTAAATTAGATAAGAATGAAAGTTTATTACCATTAATAATAAGACTTGATAAATATAATCCAAAAAATAGTATACTAAGAGAAGAATTTCCAAAATTAACAAAATACACTACAAGCATTGAAGTTAAATCAAATAAACATGAAAGATGGTTGTTTTATTGGGCTGCAAATCGGAGCAAAGATCCATCACATATAATGAGCGAAAGGGATGCTTATGGTTCAAATACAAATCATGGTATAGTCAAAACAGATATTAATGGCAATGCTAAATTAGTATTAAATTGTCCACAACCTTATAAAGATGATAATACTAAATTAACTTATCCAAGACATGTGCATTATACATTTTTAAAAGAAGATGATACTTGGAATGAAAATATAAATAGTTTAGTAGTATTATGTCATTTAGATTTTTCAACTATGAAAATGTATAATGATACTAAATCTCATATGATAATATCTACAGTAAAAGAAGATGATACTATAGATAATAATGTGTATTTAGATTACAAATTGTTATATGAAATGAATAGAACAGAACGTAAACATTATTTATTGAGATTTTTAAAAAATAATATTGAAAAATATCCAAAATTAAATAGTAAGGTTTTATCTAAAAGTTTAAAACTAAGAGATATACCTATTGTAGTTTATGGTCAAAATAGGGAAGACAAATCATCATTAAAAACTAGTGAATATTTAATTGATAGTAATATAGTAAATGTTATAGAATATAGTGGTGGCATAGATGATTTCGTGTCTAATAAGGAATTTCCAAATGATAATTTAGATGATGATATGAAACCTATGGAATATATGGGAAAAACATATTATATACATGAAGGACAAGAAGTAACAAATGATGATTATGAAATAGTTGGAGAATGGTTGCCAGAAGAAAAACGTATACAATTTTTTGATAATGAAAAAACTGATAATAAACCTAAAGATGTAAATGATAAAGTGGAAGATAAAGTTGAAGGTGAAGTTGAAGGTGAAGACAAACCTAAAGATGCAGAAAATAAACCTAAAGGTGAACCAGATTTAGACATAAAAGATAAATACAAAGAAAAAGTAGTAGTAAAAAAATTAGATGGAGATATAGAAAATAAAGATGTAAATGATGATGACAGTGATTTGGATTTAAATTTAGAAGAGGATGATGATATAGAGAATAATAATGTTGATAAAATATTAGATGATGAAATTTTGAGCGATGATGAACCAGATGTAGATATAAAAAAAGTGGGGGGATACAACAATGAGAATGCGAATGATAGTAGTGCAAACGATAGTAGTGCAAACGATAGTAGTGCAAACGATAGTAGTGCAAACGATAGTAGTGCAAACGATAGTAGTGATGAAGATATATTAAAAGGAGGAAAAATAAAAAGAGTGATAAATGAAATAAATAATGTAGAAGTACAAAATTTAGATATTAAAACTAAAAAAATAAGTGTATTAAATGGTAAATACAATATGAGAGGAATATCATTTTTTTAATTGCTATATGCACGTTTTATGATGAATTAATATATATAGTATTTCATCTGTTCCATAAAATTCTGTCCGAAACAATCTAACATTATCATTATCATTAAAATTTGGATCATTTAAGAAATTAGTTAAAGATTGACCATAAAAAATACCATCACGATATAATAGATTTAAATTTATTGTGGTGACATCATAATCTATATTAGGATCATCTACTGTTGGATCTGGCATACTTGGATTATTTCTTGTATATATATATCATTAAAATAACTTTGTTGTTGAATTTATATTATAATAATTTAATAAACATTTTGTATTTTTTTAATTGCTGTATGAACTCGTTTTTCTGATATACTACAATCATGTATTAAATATTTCATTAAATCTGCAATATTCAATGATGATTTATGAAATGGTAAAGTTTCTGGATCTAAATTACCATGATACATCTTAAATAATTCTTTTGATTTTTCAAAACTTTCTAAATATTTTTCTGGTACAACATATTTATGTTTGCTATTTAAGAATTCATTGACATTATCAAAATCTTTAATAATATTTAGTGCTTTAACAATACCAATTCTTGGAATATTTTGACAATAATCACATCCACATAGTATACATAATTCTAGAAATTTATTGTAATCTAATTCTAAATCACTTAATACTTTATCTAAATCAATAATACTAATAAGATCTTTACGTTTTTGTGAACGATCTAAACAATTACGAATAAGTCTGGGACAACCAAATGGTAATGTATCCATATCTTCAGTCATAACATAATCTACATAACCAATACGACATAATTCACTTGCTAATGCTTCTCCTTCACCATCCATATGTAGATATTCAATACCCATTAGATTTAATAGATTTTTAATATCATCAATATGTGTTTTAGTTAAACGAATAGTTTTTTTTTCAAGTTTATCTACAGTAGATTCACTACATTTTTCATCACTGATAGCATTTTCTAATTCTGTTTTAGCAATTTTTGCCTTTTCTTGACGCAATTTAATTACTTCATATTTTTCATCTGGAGGTTTACCATCAAAGATGTATATTGGAGTGATATTGTTTGATAGTAAATTAATATTTTTATAAAATAAACCTGAAATATGACTTGTAACTTTATCATCATCATTTGTAAGATATTTACCATCATGGCGAACATTCATTAAACATTGATAAATATAAAGACTAGCATCAATCGCGATACGTTTTCCAGATAATTTATGATATTGACTTGTAACAATACTCTCTGGTGCTTTTTGTTTAATCAGTTTAGTAAGAGATTTAATACCCATTGTATTATTATATAATGTATATAACAAATTATGTTTATATAGTTTCAAATTATATATTTGCCATCCAAATTATATATTTGCCATCCAAATTATATATTTGCCATCCAAATTATATATTTGCCTTTTAAATTACATTACACTTTTAATAGTCTCAACGATCGCAATATTAGAATTTAATAATTCATCCATAGGTGTATTTAATATCCATCTATAATTTGTATCAGTCGACCATTCTTCATATGGCACAGAAACAAATAACATACTCATAGGATCTTTAAATTGTAAAGGCATTTTACCTAATATAGCATCAATATGTATTTTTCTATCATTAATATTATATGAACCATCAGTTTTACTGGAATAATGTTTATGATATGCTTTAGTATTTACTATTGCTTCTCCCAATGGTTCTGGATTTTTTCCAACATGATTATATAAATATTCATATTGTTTACCAAATAGATGTTGTTCTAATAAATTTTTATATGCTATAATACATGAGCAACCACGTTTAGCACCAATGATACGATTGTTCATAGCTTTTTGACCATTATAAGGATCCGCATTAATCATAGTAGGAGATGTGCCAAATGTAACAATTTCATAATTTTTACAATCGCTAAATAATCCTCTATAATCACGATTCAAGCATACAGTATAAGGAGATAACCATAAACCACCATATTTTTCTAATAAATGTGCGCCTAATAAATCATTGACAGGTTTATCGCCATAACCATAACCACTGTGTTTTAATCGAGTTGGAAAATCTGGAACATAAAGATGAGCATTTTTACGATTTATGATAATAAAATTAATATCATATCCGTCTAAATGTTTTAACATTGTTTCAACACATAATTTTTGAAAAGGATATTTATAATTATATTTGCCGATAGGTTGTCTCCAACTCATCTTAAAATTATAATCTTCATCTTGACAAAAAGTCCATACATTTAATTTTCCATTATTAACTTTAGACATTATAATAGGATCAATATCATCTAATATTGGTTGCATTTCTAAACTGTTAGGATCTGGAACACTAGTATTGTAAATAAACAGTATAATACCAACGAATACAATAAATATTAATAATTTATTCATATATATATTAATAATATATAAAATAATTGTTAGAAATATAAATATAAAAAAATATAAAGTATAAATGTCATATAATGCCATAATATCTAAAATATTAGATAATATTGTTTTAGAAGTTAAAAAAGAAGAAAATATGGATAGAATAAAAAAAAATGTAATTGAACCAATTATATATAATACAATGTATCAATTATATCCATATATACTTGTATTTGTTATTAGTATGATTACTTTATTTGTTTTAGTATTTACAATATTATTCTTAAATATTAAAATGTGTTATAAAGAATAAAAAAAGGTATTATCCTTTTAAAATTTTTTTGTTTTTTTTGTCTTTTATGTTTTATTCTGTTTTGATGGTATAATTAAGATGTGGTATCAGTCAAATCGATGTCCGGTCCAGAGGTGACAGGATAGATTCCGCGTGGATATACAATTATATTATTATCGTTTGTTTCGTTCTGCTCTCTAGAACGAGTCTCGTCTCGTATTCGTTTACGAATCTCTTCGTCAATACACCATTTGAAAAGGTTCCACAATTCATTTTCTCTATGATTATAAATACTTGGAGGAGGAATTTCACCATTCATGATATCATATTTGTAGTGAAAGTATTCATACGGTGATTGATATGCATTCAAAATTGGATTTTCAAACCAAAATTTTCTACGAAGCGCCATCTCTTTGTTGTAATCATTTATCACCTCATTATATTTCAATAAGTTCGCATGTGTCATATGAGAAACTACATTGCATTTCCAAACATTGATAGAGTGAGGATAAGTAGTATATCCATCATTAAATCTACAACGATATGGCATGTAAAAATTAGCACAATGTACAATACTAACGTATTTGATACTTGACTTGTGATTTGCGTTTGTAACAAGTCCATAACTATCATCTGATAATTTAATAATGTCCAAGTAATTTACAGTGGGTGCTCCTTTACACTGAACACTATAAACATCTTCAAGATACTTCAAAGAAATATCATGAGATTCGAAGAATTTAAATAAGTTTTTTTTGTTGACTGGACCCTTAGTCCATTCTTTGCGAACATAAGATTCGAGTAATTTTGCTTCAACTTGGATATCCTTGACAAGAGTATTGAGATTGATATTGTTGATTTTCATGATGAGAAATTCTCGGCGTTGATCTCTGGTTTTCTTGCGTTCATCTCTGACATGTTCGGAAATTGTTGTCAAAATACCACCATAATCAAGGTGTAAGAGTGGTGAATCTTGAGGCAAAGCATTGAAACTCCCTGTCTCTAAAGGATACAAATCTTTGCCACTCATTTTGACCACTTTCAATAATACCGAATAAATCTTATATATTTTTCTATAATATGTATGAGTGCCGGGATACTGGCTTTACTAACATTCTGACATGGTCACAACTTTAAAGCCAGCGAGATTGGGATTTGAAACGCTTGCATCACCTTCCCAAGATAGCATTGTTATCTTAACAACATCCTGTGAGGTCTCATATAGAGATATAGTAAAGAATTTTCAAAATACACACAGATAATTACAAACGTTAAGTGGCGAAAGTTGTTGGCTTGGTACGAATTATGTAAAGTAATAGTAAGCCCCTGTGCCAGCTACCTACTTAATTAACATGATTTGTTGTTGACACTTAACAATGTTTTTCATCCCATAATATATTCTGTCTGTACCTACACAGTATGAAATAAATCATCAACATCTTGTGAGCCACCCTGATCCAGCCTCTAAGAAAATACGTATATGTCATAATCAAACATTTTGTTCTCTAATGTGTTGCAATGGGATACGAAGGGAAACACATAACATTGGCAATGTTGTTATTAATTATTTATTATTTTTATGGTCTTCAGTTATTGGCATGTTTTACAATACCTCTGCAACCCTGAAAAATAGAAAAAATCCCTGAATTGAAGATCTTTCTGAAATAACTTTAATTATAGGTCGATACTGGCTTGATTTTTCGTTGAAAAAATATCCAGGCGTTAACATAAGCTTGCTTAGATTAAAAGGCTTGAAGCATATAATTACTATTTTGAGACCTTACCTAAGTGCTAAAGGCATTACAATTATTAAAAAAATATTGAAACAATATTAATTAATAGGTTCTTTCCAAAAAACTTGAACACAAATTATTATTTTGTAGATATTCGATATTTAAAAAAATTTATCTAATAAAACAGTTATACTTTTATAAAGCATAGACGTTTTATTTTTGTTAAACAATTATTAAAATAAAATATGGTTATAAATAAATTTTGGAATAGAATTTTAGGAGTTTTTGGGATACTCGGAGGGATAACTTTATTAACTGGAGACATGCTTTTTTACTATGATTCTGTTAATAGTAATTTATTTGAGAATATGGGTAATGCATCTGATTCAAGAATTATCTATAGTGCTGTTACGGCTCTTTTAGCAGCATGGCTTTACATGCTAGGCGTTGTTCATGTTTATCAAGCTTTCATACAAACTAAACCAATAATAAAGAATACTATTTTAATTTGTTTTGCTGCTATTACCATTTCTTATGGTGTGGTTCATGGGGCTTTCGTAGCAATTGCTACATCTTCAAAGCTAGCTATCGAAAACAATCTTGATTTAAATGATTCTGTTGCCTTAGCTAATGAAGCAAACAATACATTAAGGTTAATTGTTTATCCAATTTTTGGTCTTTTATCTATTTTATTTATAACTCAAGTATGGAAAAGAAAAACTTTATATCCAAGATGGATTATCCTTTTTTTTCCATTAATACCTTTTTTAATTCAAGACTTTATTTGCAATAATTTAACTGGAAACATCTGGATTATAGTCTGTGGTGGTTATTTAAATCACATACTAATTATATTTTTCACAGCATCCACCATTGCACTTTGGAATAAAAAAAATTAAATATTTCTAAAATTAAGAATTAATAAAAATTTACTATGCATGCATAGCAATTTGTCAATTTTCTATATATTTGTAAAAATTAATTAAGTACCTAAAATTTATAAAATTATGGCTGATAAATATGTTGATATTGATACATTAAAATACATGCTTTACGATGTACATAAACTTGAAGATCTTTTAAATAGAGACAGGTTTGTAGATCATGATAAAGAATCATTAGACATGTTTTTAGAATCAACTAAAGATTTTGCTGACAGAGAACTTTTTCCTTTTATAAAGGAAATGGATGAAAAACCTGCTTATCACAAAGATGGAAAAGTATATGTACACAGTCAAGTAGAAACAATGATGAAAAAAGGTGGTGAACTTGGATTTATTTCAGCTTCATTTGATTACGATATTGGTGGGATGCAAATCCCTCTAATGGCACACACTGCAGCTACATACATTCTAGACGCTGCAAATAATCATTTACCTGGTTATGCTGGCTTAACTCAAGGTGCTGCTGAATTAATTATTCATTTTGCAAACAAAAATTTAGTGGAAACATATGTTCCTGAAATGCTTTCAGGAAATTGGGGAGGAACAATGTGTTTAACAGAACCCCAAGCCGGAAGTTCGTTGTCTGATATAGTAACTAAAGCTACTCCTACTGAAAACGGATATCATAAAATAAGTGGGCAAAAAATATTTATTTCGGGTGGAGACAATCAATTCGCAGAAAATATTGTTCATTTAGTATTAGCAAGAATTGAAGGTGCACCTAAGGGAACAAAAGGAATTTCATTATTTATAGTTCCAAAAAATAGAAAAAATACTAGTGGAGCTTTAGAATTCAATGACGTAACTACAGTAGCAGACTTTCAAAAAATGGGTCAAAAAGGATATTGTACAACTCATTTAGGTTTTGGAGATAAAGACGATTGTCAAGGTTGGCTTGTTGGAGAAGAGAATCATGGCTTAAATTATATGTTTTTAATGATGAATGCAGCTAGGATTGCAGTTGGTCGAGGCTCATCAGCCATTGCATCAGCTGCTTATTACGCTTCATTACAATATGCCAATGAAAGACCACAAGGCAGGAAATTAGCAAGTGATGGAAAGAAAAACGTTGAGCAAAGTCAGTCTTTAATTATAGAACATCCTGATGTAAGAAGAATGTTATTACTTCAAAAAGCAGTGGTTGAAGGGTCTATGAGTCTTGTTCTTCTTGCTGCTAAATACTACGATTTAGAAAGTACAGCTCAATCAGAAGAAGAAAAGAAAAAATACAATACACTTCTTGAGATGATAATACCTGTTGTAAAAACATATCCGGCAGAAGCAGGAACGTATTCAGTTAATAATGGGCTTCAGGTTTTGGGAGGATATGGATTTTGTTCTGACTTTATATTACAACAATATTATAGAGATATCCGAATATCTGCTATTTATGAAGGAACAACTGGAATTCAATCTCAAGATCTTCTTGGTAGAAAAATTACAATGAACAATGGAGAAGGATTAAAACTACTAGTTGGCGAAATAATAAAAACTATTTCAAAAGCAAATGCTCATCCAGAATTAAAACAATATTCCGACTCACTTTCTGAAAAAATTAAATTAGCTGAGAAAATTTTACAAACATTAATGCCTCATGCATTAAAAGGAGATTTTGAAAAATATTTAGCTGATGCAAGTATATTTATGGAATTCTTTAGTTTGGTAATTGTTGGCTGGAACTGGTTAGAAATAGCTGCAAATTCACTACAAGCTCTTAAAGATGAAAATAAAAAATACTCTCATATTTTTTATAAAAGTAAAATTGAAACAATGAAATATTTCTTTGAATATGAGATGCCTAAGGCTGTTGGTCATTCAGAAATCATTATGAATCCATCATCTGTAACAATAAAAAAAGAAGAAGAAATTTTAATTTAAATATATATCGCTGAATAACTCATAAAACCAGTCAAAGACTTAATGATGATATTATTTGAAAAAAATTTAAATTAATTCATTAATTTAATTGAAAATTAATAACAATGGAAAATATAAAATTAGCTATCCAGTTAATTCTCGCATTTGGAATATATAATGTTTGGATAATAAACTACACCAAAGGATCTAAATATAGAGGTGGAAAATCAACTAACATGTCAGAAGAATTTGAGGCTTATGGATTTAAAAGTTGGTTTATGAAAATCATAGGTTTTTCAAAATTAACTTTAGCCACGTTACTTATTGCTGGTATTTGGTTTCCTTATTTAGTTGAGCCTTCAGCATTTCTAATTGGAACATTAATGGTAGGAGCTCTTTTTGCGCATCTTAAAATAAACGATCCATTTGTAAAATCGATACCTGCTCTTATAATGTTGATTTTATGTTCCACCTTGATAATACTGTAGTTCAGAGATTTTTTAATCAAATTAGTATTATTAATACTTTGATTTCTTCTGATATAAATTAATTTTGCAAAAAAATATACTATATGGCTTTTAATATTGAAATGATCAAAAAGGTTTATAATGAATTAAAAACTAAAGTAGATAAAGCACGTGAACTTACTAATAGTCCATTAACACTTTCAGAAAAAATACTTTATTCACACCTTTGGAATGATAAATTAAATTCTCCTTTTAAAAGAGGTGAAGATTATGTTGATTTTGCTCCTGACAGAATAGCTTGTCAAGACGCTACCGCTCAAATGGCTCTTTTACAATTCATGCAAGCTGGAAAGAATAAAGTTGCAGTACCAACAACTGTTCATTGTGATCATTTAATACAAGCTTCTGTTGGAGCTAGTAAAGATTTACAATCAGCATTAAACAACAGTAATGAAGTCTTTAATTTTTTAGAATCAGTTTCTAATAAGTATGGAATTGGTTTTTGGAAACCAGGAGCCGGAATTATTCATCAAGTTGTATTGGAAAACTATGCGTTTCCAGGCGGAATGATGATAGGAACGGATTCACATACCGTTAACGCAGGAGGACTTGGAATGGTAGCCATTGGGGTTGGAGGTGCAGATGCTGTTGATGTAATGGCCGGAATGCCTTGGGAATTGAAATTTCCAAAATTAATAGGTATTAAGTTAACTGGAAAACTATCTGGTTGGACAGCACCAAAAGATGTTATTTTAAAAGTAGCCGGTATATTAACTGTAAAAGGTGGCACAGGTGCTATTATAGAATATTTTGGACCCGGAGCTAATTCAATGTCTTGCACTGGAAAAGGTACAATATGTAATATGGGAGCTGAAGTTGGGGCTACTACATCCACATTTGGATACGATGAATCTATGGAGAGATACTTAAGATCTACTGACAGAAATGATATAGCAGATGCTGCAAATCAAGTAAAAGAATACCTTACAGCTGATCCAGAAGTTTATGAAAATCCTGAAAAATATTTTGATCAGGTGATAGAAATTAATCTTTCCGAATTAATGCCACATGTTAACGGCCCTTTTTCACCAGATATTGCTACACCCATAAATGAAATGAGTGCTAAATCTAAAGAAAATGATTGGCCAATAAAAGTTGAATGGGGATTAATAGGATCATGTACAAACTCATCATATGAAGATTTATCTAGAGCAGCTTCTATAGCTCAACAAGCTATTGATAAAAACCTTGCTACTAAAGCCGAATTTGGCATAAACCCAGGTTCAGAACAAGTAAGGTTCACAGCAGAAAGAGATGGGTTTTTAAATATTTTTGAAGATTTAAATGCAAAAATATTTACAAACGCTTGCGGTCCCTGTATTGGACAATGGGCAAGAGAAGGCGCAGATCTAAAAGAAAAAAATACTATAGTTCACTCTTTTAATAGAAATTTTGCCAAAAGAGCGGACGGAAATCCAAATACACATGCCTTTGTTGCATCGCCTGAAATGGTAGCAGCAATAGCAATTTCAGGTAGATTAGACTTTAATCCATTAACTGACTCATTGATTAATTCTAATGGAGAAAAGGTCATGCTGGATGAGCCAACTGGATGGGAATTACCACCAAAAGGTTTTGAAGTTGAAGACTCCGGATATTTAGAACCAGTTGAAGATGGATCTGACATAAATGTTGTAGTAGATGATAAATCTAAAAGATTACAATTATTAGATCCGTTTAAACCATGGGATGGAAAGAACATTACAAATGCTAGGTTATTAATAAAGGCACTTGGAAAATGTACAACTGATCATATATCTATGGCTGGACCTTGGCTAAAATACAGAGGACATTTAGATAACATTTCGAATAACTGTCTAATTGGAGCTATTAATGCCTACAATGAAAAAACTAATTTTGTAAAAAACCACTTAAATGGGGAATATCAAGGCGTTCCTGACACTCAAAGAGATTACAAGAAAAATGGAATAGACACTATTGTTGTAGGTGATCATAATTACGGTGAAGGTTCTTCTAGAGAACATGCTGCAATGGAACCTAGACATCTTGGAGTAAAAGTTGTTCTTGTTAAATCTTTTGCCAGAATTCATGAGACTAACTTAAAGAAGCAGGGTATGCTTGGAATTACTTTTAGCAATGAGGCTGATTATGATTTAATCCTAGAAGATGACCTTTTCAACTTTGTTGATTTAGAATCGTTTAGCCCTGGAAAACAAATAACTATTGAAATCGTACATTCTGACGGAACTAAAGACCTTATTAAAGCTGACCACACTTATAACACTCAACAAATTGAATGGTATAAAGAAGGTTCTGCTTTAAATTTAATTAAAAAAGGAAACTAAGTTTATTCCGGAGCAATTTCAAACTCTAGACCATTTAAGTCTTCTGTGATTTGGATTTGACAACCTAATCTAGAATTTGGCTTTATGTGAAATGCCTCTGAAAGCATGGCTTGCTCGTTATCAGAAATGTTTTCAAGTAAGTTTTCAGACTTTACATAAACATGGCATGATGCGCACATAGCCATTCCTCCACATATACCTTCAACAGGAAACTCATAACTTTTGCAAGCCTCCATTAAATTCATGTTCATGTCTGTTGGAACAATTATAGAATGTTTTTTTTGATCTCTGTCTATAATATGAATTTTAATATCAGACATATATAAAATTATTTTTCAAATATTATTGAAGAAGCTCCTCCACCTCCATTACAAATAGCAGCAGCAGCGTACTTAGAATTTTTTACTTCACAAATTTAATTTAGCAAAGCTCTAATTTAAGTATTTTAATTAAAACTCTATTGTGTTTTAAACGAGTAAACAATGGAGTAACTAGCGTTAGTTCCGTCTGATGTTTTTACTCTCCAGTAATACGTTGTAGCCGCTTCCAGTTCTACATCAGCAGTCTGTGCTGACAGGTTTGATAAAGCTGTTGTTGGTGTTTGTTTACCGTCTGTAGTATCTACATAAACCGTATAACTAAGCGTGTCGCCTGAGTCAGGATCAGTACCTTCCCAAGTAAACGTAGCCTTTCCACCACTAAGAGTTACAGTAGATCCAGACGCTGGAGTTTTAAGGTCTGCTGGGAATGGTGCATAGTTAACAACACCATCGCCTGCTAAGTAAAACTTCCATGTATCACTTCCAGTTGTTGTTGTACTACTTGTGTTCTTTGAAGTTACTTTCCATGAATATGGAACACCTTTGTCAAGTGTTGCTGTAGTGCTTGTTGAAGCAACTCCGTTTTTGTTTGTAGCTGTACTTGTGTTTAGATTAGTAATTCTAACATCATAAGTGTTGGTACTAGCCGAAGCGTTCCAACTAAATGCTACTGTGCTCTGGGTATCCGACACACTAGTTCCAGTCTCACAAGTCTTGTTGTTGGCCGGGGCTACTAAAGTTGATTTTCCTGGGGGTGTTGGTGGTGGATCTACTGGTCCGCCTCCACCGCCGGTGTCGTCTCCGCCTCCGCCGCCGCAGCTTATAAGGATTAATGTAAACAGAAAACTAAAGTGTTTTAATATTTGGTTTCTCATCGTTTTACTATTTTAAATGTTTTTCTAACTGTTGGTCCTTCAAGAGTAACTAAGTAAGTACCTGCTGGAACACCACCCAGGTCTAAATCTGTTTTTCTTGTCGTTTGTATCTCTTGTTCTTTTGTAAAGATTAGATCTCCTTTTGAACTAAACACGCTCATTGTTACTTTACTGTCTTCTCCATTAACATACACGTTAACGTCTCCTGGTGTTGGATTAGGGTAATACAATATGTCTTCTGAGATAAACACTTCTCTTTCTATTACGCCTTGACAGTCTAAGTCTGTACTTATCTTAATAATACTAAGTCCTGTTGGAAGGTTTGTAGTAAACCTATCTCCTTTAATGTCATAACGCTCACCATTAACTTCTACGTTGTAAGTAGAGGATCCGCTTAGTTGTATGCTAGTCGTTTTATTATCATTATCCACATCTATAAACACGCTTAACGCTTTAGGCTCGCCTATATTAACTTCAAAGCATTGCTCGTAAGCATCTTCTCCGTCGACTTTAAAGCAAACCGTGTAAGCGCCTGTTCCAAGGCCAGTGACTGAAGCGGTTTTAGTTTCTCCGCCAAGTGCAATAGGATCGTCTTGG
>ENA-OQVM01000871-OQVM01000871.1-marine-metagenome-genome-assembly--contig:-NODE-871-length-43105-cov-8.414149_pt1 | contig 43105 bp, 25 predicted proteins | sample MGYA00237776_ERZ505498 | MGnify/ENA primary metagenome ERZ505498 (study PRJEB26159, sample SAMN06265151) | marine metagenome | isolation source: Helgoland LTER site | place: Germany:Helgoland, sampling...
ATAGTCTAAAATTTAATAATTGTATTCACCTGCTAAAATGGTCCATTTTGTCCATGTTATTTATATGTATCTCAAAATAAAATGTTTGATAGGTAATTTTAGGCTTGTAGTCTTAGACTATCAACTTTGGTGATATTGGATGTACGAAAAAAATAGAACATATAAATAATGTTAAACAAAAGTGTTTGATAGGTAAATTTGTACTTAATTTTACACTGTAAAATAGTATATGAAAATAACATTGGGACATAAAAAAAATATTGTACGGACGGATTGCATGTTTGGTTTGGAAACAAATGAAACTTTTTATTTTACAGACGAAATACGAAAATACACATAACTTTTTAAATATACATAATTTTGGTTACAAACCTATACTTAAACGTAAGTACACGTGTCGGAGAAGATGCCTAGGACAATTTTAACGCAAACCTACGATAACATTCCCGGAAAAGTTCAAAACTTTAAGTACGTACATTTGAAGCAGTATGATCTGGGGGGCGGGGTCAAGGTTCGGCTGAACAAAGAACGGGCTAGCTTTACAAAGGACGCGGGTTGGGGACTGCAAGCGGTGACTGCTATCCCTAGGGATTTTGTGCTTGGTTGTTTTGCAGTTAAAACCAGGAACGCCGACAAACCCGAAGAGGGGACGTACAGTATAAAAACTCACACGGGAAAGTATATCGTTATGCAGGCGGACTCGCTGATGAATAGGATAAACACCATAGCGAGCAAGAAACACCGGTACCTTTGCAACTGCGTTATTCAGAACGTGAAGAACGGCGAAGTATCCATAAAGACGACCAGGAATATTGCGAGAAATTCGATGCTCTGGACGAAGTATAACAACAGAGAGCATTATTGGAACATACAATTTTATATCTTACAGAAACGACTCCGAACCGTACCGTCACCGGACGACAACGACAATAGCTGTAGAACTTGCCGCAAACGTCACGTAGAACTTTATCTATGTGATTCCTGTCCTGTGGCGGTTTGCGAACCGTGTCTGACGCAACGCGAAAAGTATCTCTTGGGTAGAGATTACTTCTTTTGCTCGAGTTGTCTGGAGAATCCACCGAGATATCTGAATCGGTTTTCGTAGTATATAAGACTTTTTTATTCTAAAAAATATGCCTGAGAAAGTGTTGCCCATGAGTATCAAAAAAACTACCACGTTAAGGGAAGACGACGACCAAAACGATCTTGATTCTATATTCTTCGTCTCTCTATTCCTCTACAGTGTCTATGTCACCTTAATTCCGTGGATATACGATGAAAAGGACGCGATAGCAGTTAATAATTTCCATCTAATAATTTCGAATTTTTTCGGAGTCTTCGCAGTATTTCAAGCCCAAGGAATGTGGTTGAAGTCTCTTCTTATGATGACGATATACTTCAGCATGGTCTGGCATTGGACGTCTGATTTAAACCTACCGTTACCGCACGACGAGAAACTATATGGTAAAGGAGACTCTATCCTATCTATTCTCACTATTATAAGTTATTGCCTATCGTGGATACCTAAATTCAAGGTGTACCAACCCACAGAAGAAGAAGAGAAGAAACTATGGTACAAATATTTCCGCGGGTCTCCGAAACAAACAGGAGAATGGCGTTGTAGATGTACCCTGAATCTCATGGTAAATATATTCATATGTATGATCTTCGGTGTTATATTATACCTGACAGCCGATAACAAGAACTCCCAGGACATTCAAATAACGATCTGTTGGGCATTTATATTTATAGCCCTAGTATCCGGGTTTTACCAACTCTATAAAAAGGATCTTGCGATCGGAACGAAAAAAAAGAAAAAATTTGTGTTTTGGTTAAGTATAGGCACTTTATACGGGATCGTGGCATTCTTACAAAAGGTCCAGCATACGGTGAATTCACACATATTCTGGCATTTGTATGTCCAGGCATGCGCGTATTCATTTAGTAGAACTGCAGAGTATTTAGAAATTAATAAAAATTAGTTAATAATAATTCACCTAGTTTTCTTACAGCTTCTCTATTGCTATTGCTCGTCCGATCATACACTGTCAACATATGTTTGTGAGTATTCCATTCAACTTTGAAACATCCTTTATGGTAAGTACAAGACAAAGACCGGTGTTTATATGGTTCGTGCCGAAACCTAAGTCTGAGTATGTTGAGAGTTTCTATTCTCCGCTTCAGAACTAGCTGTAGTCTGACTAAATCCTTCGTTAGTATGTACCTGCCTATCATTTGTAATATCTCGTCTGGAACGGAGTTCATCTAATACTATCTTCAGTGTATTATTTATATTACTTATACACTGTGCCATTTGTTGTAATACTTCTAATTGTAAATCTGTGGTACTTCTCCAGGACATTTATAATAAAGAGGTATACCTTTATACTATGATTCGAACTATATAATCGCTTTGATTCAAAGGAACATCCCATTTTTGTTCAATGAGGAAGGTGCACTTCGCTTTTGGATCTTGCACATGAAACACCTGATGTTCCTGGTACTGATACGTGCGACCGAGTTGGGGAGACTTGTGCTTCGGATCTTTCCCTCTGCCGATAGTTTTAGGTGTCATTGTGAAGTACGATCCTCGTCTGATTTTGTTTGCGCGCCACCAGTGTTGTATCCTTACCTCGTCCTTGGGTGCGTAGATGTTGCCGTAACGGTCGTTATGTTTGCGCCACTTGCGTTGTATTTTTTTCACGGATTCGATTGTTAGTGGGTTTACATACTGTCGAAGGAGGTACTCTACGATTTCTTCTTTTGTTTTGTAGAAGTAATCACTGTGTTTGGCAGGGCAACACCATGAGGGGGTACCGCCAACGTATTGCAGGTGGAATTCGTACGGCGGATTGTACCCGGATTGGCGAACCATTTGTTTTTTGGAAGTCCCGGCGATTTCGATAACTTCTTTGACTGCCTGACCCCAACGCCAGTGACGATAGAAGGACTGGATTATTCTTGCAGAATTAGGTGCAACCATGTTACTTTTAATTAAAACACCGTTTTTTTTATAGAATAATATAATACTATTTTAATGGATTCGTAATTTTAAATTCTAGGTATAAGTACCCGACCTAGTTTTAGGGTATATAGGATGGACGTGGATTCAGATACGAAATTTAAGTACGAACGTAGGGTATTTTTAGACGATATTAGAGAGGAGAATTTGCTTCTCAAAATGAGGATACGAGAGTTGGAATACAAATTACATCAAATTCATGATTTTATTAACGGTGTATATAAAGGTAGCTGCCAACAACAAAATGCCATGGTTGCTAGTAGGTATTCAACACAATGAAATCGATTTTTTCCCGTATGGGCAATATTACAATGTCGATTTTCAAGACGCGACACATAAAGGAGACGCATTTAAGGAGAATACTTGGATTAACATCCTTCAGACTTACGGGTCGGGGTATTTTGACGTTATTATGACAGACGGTGGACTTATGAATGTGAAACGTAAGGACAAAATTATCATCATGAAGAACATGCTCCTTAAACCCGGAGGTTACATTCTCAACTATACTTCTGTCTTAGGAGAAAAGGTAGAGGATCCGTTGGGGCGTCCGGAGATAAGTTTTTTTAAGATATCTAAGGAAGAGTATACGATTCAGAACCACGACAATGCTTGGTCAAATACGAGTATTAAGACATGGGGAGATACTCTGAAAACTAGGATGAAATTAATAATATAATAGTATTTATTCTGTGTATACTTCAATAAATGAAATATATATTGCTGTTTTCTTTACTCGTATCTACAAACGCAATTACCTGGGATGGTCAAACGTACGATCTATGTGCCGGAACGGATGCAACGGTGACCTACAATGGAGACCATGACATACAGGAGATTTCGCAAACAGGATACGATGCTTACGACGCTGCCGAGCATATAGGCGCTAAAATACTCGATTTTCCAGATCCATTTGTGTTGGATGCCCAAGTGACCGTTAGTGGATTGGGTGCCCCTGAAGGGACTACTAGGTATTTTATCTGTACTACTCATACTTCATCTAAATTTAAGACTACATGTGCGGCGGCAGGCACACCCGGTCCAGCCGGAGCAGATGGTGCCGATGGAGCAGTAGGTCCAACGGGTCCTCAGGGCGAAGCCGGTGTCGATGGTGCAGATGGAGCCGACGGAGCTGACGGTGCGGTGGGTGCTCAAGGACCCCAAGGCGAAGCTGGAGCCGACGGAGCTGACGGAGCTCAAGGACCCCAAGGCGAAGCTGGAGCCGACGGTGCTGACGGAGCTCAAGGACCAGCAGGACCGGCGGGCGCTGATGGAGTGGACGGACAAAATGGTCAAAACGGTGTTCAGGGACCTCAGGGATTGAAGGGCGACGCTGGATCCGACGGGGCAGCTGGTGCCGATGGAAAAGACGGTGCGAATGGAACCAACGGTCGAGATGGAGAACAGTGGGTCTTAAATTATATCATGTTTGGGTTGGCTGGTAGTTCATTTATTATGTCATTGGTGCTGGTAATCATGAACGCGACCAAGCCATCGGACTATACACCGGTGAGCAATTAAATTAAACCTATAAATATAGCTTTTTTTATTATTAAATGAAAACATGTAATAAATGCAAGGAGAGTAAACCTTTGGATTGTTATTATCCGAAAGTGAATTATTGTAAGGTGTGTAGACGCTTGCAGGTGAATAAATATCGGGCGGCAAACCTTGAGAAAGTACGTGCGCGATCCAAAAAATATTGGGCAGCAAACCGTGAGAAGATGGCACCACGACGCAAACAATACCGTGATGCAAACCGTGAGAAGGTAGCCGCACATCATAAAAAATGGTGTGAAGCAAATCGTGAGAAGCGAGCCGCATATCATAAAAAATATCACTCAACACATCGAACCCAAATAAACGCACAGCGCAAACAACATTATAAAACCGACCCCGTATATGCAACCACTCGGCGATTAAGATGTCGAGTAAGATCGTGGTTAAAAGGACGTAAATCTGCACCTACCGAAGAATTGGTCGGATGTACCTTCAAAGAATGCAAGCGATGGATAGAACGTCAGTTTGTCGATGGGATGACCTGGGAGAATAGAGACAAGTGGCACATGGATCATATGATGCCTTTAAAGTCGTTTGATATGATGGATCCGGAACAGCAGAGGATAGCATTACACTATACAAACCTACAGCCTATGTGGGGATCAGAAAATATATCCAAAAGGGATAAAATAGTGTATGATATGGTATGGAAAAATGATCACTGGTACATTAATGTTAATGGGAGTTATATTAGCCGTTTAAAACTGGTCGTCTAGTCCAAATGATATGCTCATCGGTCTACTGTACTCGCTCACACGCTTTTCAAAGAAATTGGTCTTGCCTTCTAGGCTTATCATGTTCATAAACGGGAACGGATTCTTTGTTTTGTAGAGTTTATTGTATCCCAGGGCATTGAGTAGGTGATCGGCAACGAATTTAACATAATTAGACATCATATCAAAATTAATTCCTTTTAAGTTCACCGGTAACGAGTGTTTAACGAATATCATCTCTGCTTCCACTGAAGACTCAACAATCTCAAGGATACGTTTCCTTGGTAGTTTAGGGCATTCTTTGTATAATGCTACGGCAAAATCTCGATGCAACCCTTCATCACGTGAGATTAACTCATTGCTGAATGTTAATCCTGGACACAGACCTCTATTCTTTAACCAGAACAGTGCACAAAATGAGCTTGAGAACATGATACCCTCTACGCATGCAAATGCTACTAATCTCTCTGAAAAGTTAGTGACATCACCTTTTACAGCCTTCATATAGTTCATAGCCCACTTTGCTTTTGCTGCTGTCCCTGGATGATTATCAATGTGATGGAACAAGTGTTCTTTCTGTTCATTGGTTGCCAATGTATCGATCATGAGACTATATGTTTCCGAGTGTATATTTTCCATAGCCGCCTGGAATGAGTACATTGCTCTTGCTTCTGGTAGTTGTACTTCGCTGCAAAAATTTGTAACCAAATTCTCAACAACAATGCCGTCGGAGGCTGCGAAAAAACCTAGGATGCAAAGTATGAAGTCACGCTCCCCCGGTGTTAATTTTTGCCAATCCATGGTGTCCTGTGAAATGTCTATCTCCTCAACCGTCCAGAACGACGCAATGTGCTTCTTATAAAATTCAAACAGCTTTGGGTATTTAATAGGGTACAATACGAAACGATCTGGATTTTCTTTGATGAGATGTGACATGTCAGTGTTAACTGAAATTTGTTTAATTTATATACTTGAGAATTATATTATATTAGAATTTTTAATTTTGACGAAGACTTATAGATTAGGGCTATACTTTATAATAAAATAGAATGTAGGGTCTGTCCGATTTTTGTGGAAGGCTTGATAAATTTCCAACGTGGTTATCGTTCAACATAATCCAAGTACCGTCTCGTTTCATGCACGTTGCGGTGTAATGTCCACCGAAACTGTTCCCAGAGTGATTGCACAACGCATAGAGGTTGTATTTTACGTTGTTGACTTTAATGTGTTCTTGTATGATAATTTCAGTGTACAATTTCTTGATTCCGGTAAACCGTTTAAGATGGATGGCTAATAGGTGAGCCGGCTGAACACTCAGGGTTTTGGAACACGGTTGTTTTACTTTACAACTCTCACACATGATCTTATCGGTCAATGTCTCTTCTTTACAAAACGATGTTAATAGTTCATCTACGGTGCATGGTACCATTGGCATCTGTACCGACAACGACGCGAACGGGTATGTCGTGATAGATTTGGCATTGCATTGTGAACAAATGATTGTAGACTCGAGGTTTCCCATGTATGGGTTCTTGTACTGCTTTAATTGCGTGAACAACGAATCGGTAAGATATAGGAACAATTCATGGGCATCGCACTGTCGCATGAGTTTAAACTCTCTTGTTTTGGATAGTTCTCTGACGAATACATTGAGATAATGCCTAGGAGCGTTGGCGTAGAATAGCTCCATCAAAGATTTAATGAGTTCAGAGTCACCGGAACTATCGTGTGCTTTTAAGGCATAGACTAAATTTTTACTGTACCGTAGACATTGTAATATGCTATTTATGTAACATGTATTCCCAAGGTTTGGTAATCCACGTCCTAGTGTCGCCATATATTTTATATTGTATGCATTTATATAGTTATTTTCTGACTCTGTACGGTATAATACTCCTTCAATTGCGCGGGTGTGTAGATCTTCTTTTCTACGGTTTTGCAAATGGACTTGTAGATGTTTTTTTGACCGTGTGTTAGACTGGGTTTGTTAACACCGTACATGTGTAAACCATTTGCTTCTGGTAACGCGGATTGTAGGTACCGACTCTTCTTAATAATCTCGACGCCTCCCATAGATAACCCACTCCGCATGGTATACAAACAAGACGGCGCGAATATTTTGAACGCCATACTCGTACCCTGTGACGTTTTGTGAAGGAACAACTTCCAATAACATAGTAATTCTTTGGTGTACCGGGTTATGATTTCCTCCTGTTCCGCCTTTGTTTTCTGCAAGAGTCGGGTGAACAAAGGTTTTTTCTTCATGGTGTGAACGTACAGTGTCACCGCTTGAATATAAATTTTGGGACGGTTGGATTTTTCACAGTACCGACGGTATTTGTTGACCGTCTTCTCACTCTCCTTTCTGTACTCTCGGATCTTATGTTCCTCGGATTGCTTACGAGTCAGTGAAAACAACAGACGATGAATCAGGTCCTTCGCAATGAGTACACACTGTGTTATCTTTATGTTGTGAATTCCAGTGTTATGTACTCTACCGGTTTCGTCCCGACTGAACATGTGAGGGTCCCTTTTGTCTTGTATTAATGTGGGTACGCACCTGGAAGAGATTTGCCACGATCGTACGACCTCCGATTCGTACTGTACTCCAGATATAAGACAAACCTGACAGTTGTCATTGTTTGTTATACGCCCGCCATCGCATTGGGTATGGCAGTGATGAATTTTACCAGTCTCCTTGCAAATATAAATGTTGTAGATAGTGTTAATCTTCTTGGATTTGTGTATCCACGCTGGTGGTTTGAAGTATTTGCACGCTATACAAAACTTACCCTCGTATTCATGTATGCTTATATTGAGATTTTCGATGCTACAGGTTTTATAATTGCAGACATGTTTCGAGTTGTTTCGTTTAACTAATGAAGTTAAATGAGTTGCCACTGTTGCAGGTGATGGAGAGCGTAAAAGCTCCATTTTTTAAAGAGTTTAAAAACGTTTATATAATAATTTTTTATATAAAAAATAATTTGTGTTTGGCGCTAACCTAACTTTGACCTAGTTCCGACCTAGTTTTGACCTAGAACTACCTATTACCTAGAATCTAAAAGTTGGATTCAAAAACTACAATATTATTAATAAAAAATTATATTATTTATATTTTTAATCAATTACTTAAACCAAAGCAGAAACAATGACCAGAAAGAAGTATTCACGCGATAATTACCTCGATTCACCGGCATCAAGCAGTTCGGACTCCGAAGAAGAAATCGAAGAATTAACCGAAAAAGATATGGATCGCGTGGACTCCCAAATTTTCGGGTTCATCGATCAGGGAAAGCACGGACACTCGATGTTTAATAAATGGAACTACGTTGAACCTCACCCCAACGATATGGAAGAATGGTGTTATCCTGACGTTATCCCTGTCGATGGACGTCTATCGTGGTTTACCGACCTTATAACGCACGAATCGATGAAGCATTTATCAAGGTTCGCAATGATAAGGCAACCATTGCAGTTACCAACGCACACCGCACCTCGTTTGAACTTCTCTGTGAACGACTTAAAACTACTGGTCGAATTCTCGAAACGATGGTTAAACATTAACGGTGTTTACCCAGACAAAACCAACATCCTGTGGTGCATGTCTAAAATCATCGAATCTACAGTATAAGAATGTGTATATAATTTACTAAATGTTTGATATCGTAGTAATATCGTACGGTATCGTAATTTTTCTACTTAGTTGGTTTAACTCAATACCGTACGGTAGGTTCTGTAACACTATACCCAAGATTCTAGAGCTTCCCAACATACTATCGTGGGTACTCTGTAACTTGCCGGCGTTGGTAGTGATAGGATATCAGTTATTTATTGTTCGGTCTAAAGGATTAGGATTGGCGCTTAACATCTTCCTGTTCATTCATTTTTTCTGGAGAGCTATAATCTCTCAGTTATTTATATTTTTGATTCAATCTACACCGGATGTAAAAACAGTGTCCATACCGGTGTTCCTGATACTTGGAAGTTACAATGCGTTTGTAGGGTTGGCGTGGATTCAATTATGCGATGAATTGAGGGATGATGTGTCGCCTGTCGATATAATCTTTATTATAGGAGCCGGCGTGTCCTTGCTATTGAATGCATTCTACGACGTTTTTGTTAACTACCACAGGAATGACGATGATTTGATCATTTCCGTGGAAGGGTTGGGGTATTATATCACCGAGGTAAATTTGGAAAAGTATTTCAAACTTTTACACGTTGTGGGGATCACCTCTCCCAATTATTTCTTTGAAATGATAGAGTGGATGTTTATAGCGATATTGGTATGGGAACGAGGCGCTCTGTTGTATTTGATATCCACAACATTGATTCTGTGGGTTCGAGCATACAATATCAGTTTATGGTATCAGGAGAATAAATAAAGTATAATAAGTTTTTCGTGTAGTTATAATGTCGTATTTTGTATATAGAACTCATTTAGTTCCAATGGATGATATGTTCGTGGAGATTCTTCAAGAATGGTACGAATCTAGCCTAAAAAAGAACGGTATTGTAGAGTCTAAGATTGATATTAACAGGAGGATACGTAAGAAATGGAGACGTGAAGATCTCTGGAACGAGATTACGATAATGATCGAAGTAACTGGGAAACAGCAGTGGGAAGCTATGCTATCTGAATCCATGGATCAACATTGGTTGGACATGAAGCCGGAAGGTAATTTCATCGTCCATGGTACAAAAAACTATTCCAATTGCAAGTGTTTGATTTGTTTAGAGCGTTCCGGTGATAAAATCAGGTTAGAAAAATGTAACTGCCTGTTTCATCGCGATTGCATCGAAACTTCGGTGAAATACAGGAAGACATGTCCGGTGTGCCAGATCACTATATATATGACCCCTGCTTCTTCATAATGAAACGACAGAAAAAACGAAAGCGAACACAGGAATCGGAATTGAAGGAATTAATGCGTCATGTGAGAAGAGACCAACGATATAGAAACCTTCACAGCCATTTGAAGACTCTAAACGGATTGGTTGGCATGAAGGAGCTCAAGGACTCTGTAGTTTTGCAAGTGAAATATATTTTGACAACTGACGGAAAAATGGACTCGCATTTTTTGAACACAGTGCTATTAGGACCTCCTGGAGTTGGTAAAACTACGGTAGCCGAAATTTTGTACAATATTTGGATGTCCTTGGACATATTTTCAGATGGCATGCCCTTCGCTATACTTAATCGTTCGGATATGATAGGCAGCTATATGGGACATACCGCGACCAAAACTCGGAAAATTTTAAACAAATATGCGGGCTCGGTAATATTCATAGACGAAGCGTACAGTTTATTGAATGGAGACAAAGATGAATATGGAAAAGAAGCCTTGGACCAGCTCACGGCTTTTATGGGAGAAGAGAAAGAGAAAACAATTGTAATTATAGCTGGTTATGAAGACAAAATTGAACAACAATTTTTCGGGGCAAATCCAGGTTTGAAACGTAGGTTTGGTTGGACCTTCAAGATCGAACCGTACACCGCGTCGGAATTATTTGAAATTTTTGAACGACAACTTAAACAATGCGGTTGGACCGTAGACAAGAAGGTTTTGGAACTGTTTAATAGAGAATTTAAGAAGTTTAAAAACGCCGGGGGTGATTGCGAGAACCTATGTTTTCAAGCCAAACTCCAATATTCTAAAAACAACTGGACGAAAAAACGACAATCTAAGCGTTTAAGTTTCGAACACGTAGAGAAAGCCATCGCGACTTATTTTAAAGAAGAGGTGCTTACTAATAACTCAATGTACATATAAATTTTAGTATAAAAATAAAAGTATAATAACTTAATGAGGCAGCCTAGGTTTAAACAAGAAGGAACGCATTTTTCCATTATTTTCCTCAATATAATTATGTCCTTCTACGGCTTTGCTACTAGTTATAATATAGAGATAGAGTGGGCGAAGATTCTGCTATGTTCATTATGGGTCGGTTTAGCCATAGCCGCTAGTCTAAATCAGGGGAATATCTACAAGAATTCGTATACTAAAGTTGCGGACATAGTAATAGCAGTCGGTATAATGTTTATGTACGGTTATTTGTATTGGGAATCAATGGAGTGGTTTCACAAAGTTGGCGGCATCCTTGCTGCCTCCTCGTATTTGTTAATAAGGGTGGTTTTCCAGACAGATGTAGGAGAGACACAGAATCTAGTGAACCTTTGGCATATAGTGGTTATAACCTTAATTTTTATGGTCCCGTATTCCTTAAAAGTCGATCCGATGTTCTAACCGACCTAGATTCAACCTAGAAAGTTTGTAATACTCTGGAATTTATTAGGAATAAAAATAATATAATATTTTCATAAAAATAAATAAAAAATGGTGAAACGAAAGTACATGCAGCGTTGGGGGTGCGTCTATCGTCTCACGAATACTCTCACCGGAAAAGTTTACATCGGGCAAACTGTTAACTTTAAAAATAGGATGTGTAAGCATAAAAGTGCACTTTCTGACCCCAACACTATAATAAGCAAAGCCATCCAGAAATACGGTTGGGAAAACTTTACGAAGGAGATTATTATCGCCGATGTTCCAGAAGAAGACCTGCGCAACCTTGAGACATCCTATATCGAAGTCGAAAACACCTTGGTACCGAATGGATATAATGTTCTTACAGGTGGAGGGTATGTTTGTTTTGATAAACAATGGCAGAAGTGGAGAGCGTATGGACCAAATGGTGTTTTCATCGGTCTGTATTTCACCGAGGAAAAGGCAAACGAGGCATGGGAACTTTATAAAGAGACTGGTGAACGCATGGAGTCTGACAGACGCACACGTAAAAGAGGTACCGGTTGCATTATTAAAACAAAAGGAGGGCGTTACCTAGCAGCAATTAAACGAAAATCTAAAACCTTCGACACGCCACAACAATGCGAGGAGTGGCTCACACAGATGTCCGACAATTAGGACATGTTTTGTTTAAAGCAATCCACTTCTCTATACATTTTTTATGGAAAATATGACTACATTCTAATTCTACACCGTTTAAACAGGGCTCCAGACATATAGTACAAATATCTGAGGAATGTATGACAATCATTTCTATTTCTATAGGTTTACTCTCTTCTCGAATCGCCCGATACTCTATGCACAGTCCCACCGTCAAATAAGCTAAAACGAACAACACTATAGCAAGCAGCAACAGTTGGTCTAGCTTTTCGTGTGCGAGAATGAAAACCGCGAATATGAATACAGCGGTAAATAGGACAAAGCATTTGATCTCCTGTTTTCTATCTGACATTATATAAACTTATTTTTATTTATAAAATGATATGGAATTTAGTAATAGTGCTGTGCCTATTTATACTCTTCTTGTTACTCTGTTTTTTTATTCCTCTGAAACTAGGTCGAACCGACGTCAACCTAGATGATAAAAGTATTGAGATCACAAAACTCCCTTCAGAAAGAGAAGCATATATTTAATTTTTAAAAAAAAAATGGTGAAAATAACCAAATTAATTAGAATTCAGGATCGTTTGTCGAAAAACATCCATAAACTCACCGGGAATAAAATTATTCCTAAAAATGCGTACGAAAAAAACATCTGTGAGCATTTGGGTTGGAAATTGTTCGACGATCGACACTACGACGCGTACTGTATCGACAACGATACGTTTATTGAGATGAAGAAGGGTCAGTCGTCAATGCATTTCGATATGATTCGATACTCTCAGATCGTCTTGGGATTCGGCAAGAAAGATACTGTAACGGTGTTTTTCCGATGGAACAAGAAGAAGAAAGAGGTCGTTGAAGCATTTGTAATCGATACGGAGAGGATCATTGAATTCTTAAACATCGATGTACGAAAAGCGAAGCAATGTTTGGCGATACAACGGGGGGTCCCAAGGCAGTTAAACATGCTGGCATCAGCGACACTCACGGATTTACGATCCATGGCATCCTTTGTGGTGAAAAACTTACACAAAGCGAAAAAAACGTTTATAAAACTAAGAATTAATAAACAGTAATATTATTATTTACACGAAATCTATCCATCTGAGTTCTTTGAATTGTCAGGAGTGTCTCCAAATGCGCAATTCGTTCCGCGGCTTGGAAACACGCGTCTTTCATCATCTCATTTTCTTTTGCCGCATGTTCAAGTGTAGTTTTAAGATGTTGGTTCTCCTTCTCCAGATGTTCGACGTAGGGTTTCAATCTCTTATTGGGACCGCTCTCCTGGGACTCAAACTTACGCTTGTTCGTTCGATCGCTCCGTGCACGCTTATTCTCACAAAATTCGGTATCGTTAAATTTACGCTTCATCGGTGTTTATTATGTATTATTTTGTATTTATAGTGTTTTTACGGCAGATGGTAACCACTTTGTTACTATAGAATCCGAAATACTTCGAGAATTTCCCGATGTTATTCCGCATGTTTGAGTGATATACTCGAATACAAACTCTTGAATTTCTAGGTTACGACCTAGATTTTCGATGCTGTACTTTGCAGTAAGATTTGCGATGAGCTGTTCAAGACTACGAATATCCCTATCAAAAAGATTCTTTTCACATGCCGGACCTAGCCATTTTATTACTTGAAGACTAGTACAATACCCTAGGTAAATAGGACCTGCAATTTTGTTTAATCCTGTGTAGTATAAAATCTCTACCAATGCAATGGCGTCTGGCAAGGCTGAATGATTGTTGGCTATAGCTTTGCCGGTAATACTAAGGTATAGATCGCTAAGAGTATAGGATGGTTGCTTAGGTATGACTTGTCTACAGTATAGTAACGAGTCGAAAAAGTACCACTGTATGGGCATCTGCAACTGGCGTCTTTTCATCTCAATTTCTATCAACGGTTTGTCGCTTTTGAAATTATTATGTGATATTAAGAGTGCGTTGCCGTTGCCAAACGACTGTATCCAATTCCGAAACATATCCCACGCGTAATTGAATGTAACGGCGTTTTTCTGCCGGAGAAATAATTCGGTAACATGAACGAAATCTGCTGACATGGGAGGAGGCAAGGGTCTAATTCCTGGGTCTACAGCGATTGAAAATTGTCTTCCAGTCGCTAGGTGAATCGCCCCGATCTCCCATATGAAACATCGTTCCAAATTATTCGGTACTCCTACGTATTCTAAATCGTACACAAAGGTTCTAGAAATCAGTGTTTCAAACATATTGTTATCCATCAGTGTACCCATGATTTATAAAACATAAAGAAATATATATACTTCAAATCATATCATAAATCTTTTCTTCTCCTTTAAATTTTCGATCCGTTCTCTGATCCAAACACCCGTCGATCGTGTTCAGTTTGTGCTGAATCGCTTTGTACATGTATGAATCAAGAGTATTCTCACAGATTACGTATTGAATGTGACAAGGGTTTGTTTGACCTATACGGTGAATACGATCCTCCGACTGCATAAGAACACCAGGCACCCAGTACAACTCCGCGAATATAATGTGGGATGCGGCGGTTAGAGTTATACCTGTCCCGGCGGCTAACATGCTCAAGACCGCTACCTGGTACTTTCCCGCTTGAAAATCTTTGACGTATTCATGACGTTTTTCTGTCGGAGTATCACCGTCAATTCGCATGCATTTACCTTCACACACTTGTTCAATGTCATTCATAAGTTGTTTGTGGTAGGCAAACACCAAAAACTGTATTCCGGTTTGCATAACATCCCGTACCAATTGTTGCATTGCCCTCCCTTTGGCTTCTGCTGTCAGACCATAGAGTTCTGAGACGATACATTTGCGACGAAAATCCGCGGACTGTAATGCCTTGCTGCACGGTTGCATCGTCGGAATATCTTTGTTCAGTTGTTTCCATTCCTCAAACAGTGGAATCATAGAAAAGGTATCCCTTGCATCCATTTCAATGTGTAGTTGGGATCGGTGTTTCTGAGGCAGATCCTTCAGAACGTCACGCTTCAACCGACGTATCATAACGGTCTGCTTTGCCAACCAATGTATTTCATGTGGGTTACTACTCCCGGAGTCGTCCCAGTATCCTAGTGGTGACATTTTTCGGTCACAGTAACGTTCGGCGTACTGCTTAAACCTAGGAAAGAAGTCCTTTCGAACCATGTTTGCTTGAGAGAAGAGTTCCGATGGTCGATTCAACGCAGGTGTTCCTGTAAGTAACAATGCTCTCTCCACTTTACGTATAAAGGGTGCCAGGGCTCTGGTCCTCTTCGATTTATAATTCTTGAGGTAGTGAGACTCGTCGCATATTACCATGTCAAACCCAAATTCTTCGAGTTCGGCACGTTTTTTGACTGCCAATTCATAGGATGTAATCACCGGGTATCCGTCGATAGGGTCTTTGCCCTTCTTGATTAAACAAACCTCTTTGATTCCCAACCATTTGTCGAATTCCGCTTTCCAATTGTACCGTAAGTACGCTGGGCAGATGACAAGAACTTTTTCAGTCTTATAATACTTTGCGAGTGCTATCGCTTGTAAGGTCTTGCCCAGACCCATATCATCTGCAATCAATACCCTGCCGTTAAAATGGCGGACTACATGCTCTATACCGTCTTTCTGGTACTGAAACAACTTCTTGTAGAGGTCGGTATCCTTAAATGTTTCATCGAAGGGTTCCTTGCTGTCAAAGGTAAGTGCTTTTTCCACCTGCTCTGGTATGCATTCGATAAAAAGACCTAATTTTAAACAGTCTTCCACAACTAGGTCGATGTTTTCTAGGTTGACCTGGTACAGATTGGGACCGATACACAAATGATTTAATGTTTCGGTAGTTCGCTTTACTTTAACATAAACGGTGTTTTGGTCTTTTAGAGAGAACACCGCAGTTGGTATTTTGCGTCTGCGTTTGTGTTTAAAGAATATTGCACTCATTTTTGTTTAAAAAAAATATTTATATTTATACTACTCAACCTAGTTTCCTTTTGATCGGCAGCGAGTACCGTTCTAGGTAGTTTTTATCCCACATTTGTTTCATATCAATGATACCGACCCATATTCCAAAAAATGCAAGCGTCACAATACCAAATACCCACTTGTATAAGTTTTTTGTGACATCTACATACAGTACAGAGCACCTGTTGTGCCCACATATATTTAAATCTTCTGCTACGTCGTACAGTGCGGCTACTATTGGAGTTTTTGTAAGTATTTCTTCACTTTTATCACACAGGTTAAAATCTCCCAAAGATTGATACACTCTGGGATTTGTACAAGTTTCTGTTTTTATGAAAACGGTAGCTCGCTCGTATTCCTTAGAACGTCTAGACCAATAAGTGTGAAAATGACCGATATACGAAATGGATGAGAAAAGAATTAGAGATGAAATAGAAGTCAGTATCCAGGATCGCATTTAAACAAAATATTGGTCTATATATACTTATGTCACTGTCGAATCCCACGGAATTTAAAAAAATGATGTTATATAAATGCCGAGTTGTGTTATAAAATGTATTATCTGATTGGAATATTGTTACTTGTATCTGCAAATAGTTTGGAATTGCCTGATCACTATGAATATGTAACATCGGGTCAAATAGATTTTGCAAAAGTGTTAACGAAAGAAGAATGTGACAACTTACAGGTAGGAGTTTCTGAACAGGTTGATATTGGTGCTGACCTCTATTTGGGTCATGCCGCGATAGGATGTTACCTGACAGAATCTGGGTTAAAATACGGAACCACGGACTGGACCAATCCGACAAAAAAAGAAAATGCTAAGGATTTACAGTGTAGGTCCCCTGGATGTATCCAACATAAAGTTAACCCCCCAGCTAAGTTCGGGGTAGGGGTACATCCAGAGGTTGATTGTTTTTTCAACGACGGTAGACATGAATTACGACCATGTAAAGATAACACCCCCATCGACGAACAACCATGTGATCTTGTCATCGACGATTCGGGGCTAGCCAATGAGGTGAACTGTAAACTAGATGGTGAGTCTTGCACACACATCCGACGACTTGAAAATGGTGACATTGAATGTATACGTGTATGTGATATGCCGGGCGTATGGAGAGACAGTCTATGTCAAATTCATGGGGAATTTTTCGCAACTCTTGGTTTATCTGAAGACGGATGTAAGGACTTAAACTATGAGAACTACATCCCCGGCGAATGTTTAAGTTTTACAGGTTTAACACCCGAACGAGAAGCCAATCAAGCCGCGTGTGAAGCTCCTTCGTCAGAAACAGCCTGCCTTTGCAATGGAGAAATGTGTGAAGGCGATTATAGTTGTATAAGTGTGGGTGCTGCTTCCAAATGTACTTTAGAAACGTGTCTTTTGAACAAGGAAATAAGCAAATCGTGCTTGTGCGACGACGAAATTTTAAAAAATGGATTCTGTTATGGTACTTACTCCTCGTCTTTTCCAAGTTGCCAAAATGAACAACGTAGTCCCACATGTTCATGTAGTGCCGGAATAGATTGTAATATGTATGAATATTGCGAAGATGGTACCTGTAAACCCACGTGTTCATTCGGTGAAGTAACGAAAGAATGCAAGTGTGGAGATTCAATTGCAACCGTAGGGAAGTATTGCCTTTATATGTACATTTCCGATGCAGTGTACATTTCCGACTATGCCGAGTGTCCACATTACATTACATTAACGGAAAATTGTGCATGCATTAACGCTGCCGGGGTTGAAGTTTATGAAACAACATCGGGGTCGAAGGTATGTGATAACGGTAAACTTTTAGATGATGGCTATGTAGCCGAAATTGGATCTGCAACGTGTTCCGAAAATGAAGTGGTTTTGAGTAAATGTTATGGTTCAGATTTAGATGAGTGTGCAACCAAAGAAGGTGTGCCAGATTCATGTACATGCGACTCCACAACCAAAACGGATTGTGTCAGTGAGGTTTACACGGCATTATCGGTTGATAGTGAATGTTGTGAATGGAGTCCTGGTGTTGATGGAAGTTGTGCATCGTCGTTGATTACAACCGAAGATGCGTGCGATACGGTCTCCGGTGGTGTTTGGCTTGATGGAAGTTGTATATTGTCGACGATTACAACCGAAGCTGCGTGCGACCTGATCTCGGGCGGTGTTTGGACTAGCGCGATTATGGAAACTTGTGCAACCAAAGAAGGTGTGCCAGATTCATGTACATGCGACTCCACAACCGAAACGGATTGTGACAGTGAGGTTTACACAGCATTATCGGTTGATAATGCATGTTGTGACTGGAGTCCCGCATATACTACTGTAGAGGAATGTGAAACCAAGGGCAATTGGAGAGTACACCAATGCGAAGAATCTGCATTTGAGGGCGTAACAGCTTGTACAGAGCAGGGGTATTTGAAGACCACGCCGGAGCATTGTAAGGATGTCGATTTTGATATTGTTAACTCCGGATTTCCAGACGCTACGAAAATGTTAAGTCAGGCGGAATGTGAAGCTTATGAACAAACCCAGGTTGATACAGTTTTTGAATTAGTCACCACGTCTAAACCTGTTGGGTGTTCGAGAACTACTGATACTGTATCTTGGATGGCAACTGATGGAGTTAACCCAACACGTTGTACAGATAATGATGGATGCGTTCAAAAAATAATATATTCTATCACCGAGGCAACGTGCACGTCTGGTCCCAATGAGTGGACAACAAAATGTACTAACCGTTATACTGGCAACGAATTGGAAATTCCCTCTGAAAAATGCATCGATCCCAGTGGAGTATGGGATTATAGGTGTGTAAATGGAGATGAGGAAAAAACATCGTACACCGACGAGAATCAGTGTATCAAACAAGGTGTGTGGTCACCGAATATTAATAATAATGACGATGTATGTCATGGATCATATTTGTACTCGAATGAAAAATCATGCACAGAGCGTGGATATTGGACTACTGAGGGAGTTTGCGAAAGATGTTCGCGATGCTCGGATAAGAACTATGGATCAGAAATTGCATGTGAAACACAGGGTATATGGACACAAAGTATATGTGTAGCTGGACCAAACACTTATTACGACAAGACAGTGGCGGATTGCGCTTCCATATCGAACGCGGTTTTCACGCCCGGGATATGTCATTCCCGCACCGGGTGTTATACGGCTGCCGCAGGCACCTTACTTGAAGGTGGTAGGGAAACGTCAAAATCAGTGTGTGAGGCAGATCCCGACACATGGGACCCACACACGCTTACAGTTGGCGATGACGCTGAAATTCTCACAGGTGGACGGGAATTTTCCAGACAACTGTGCCAGGCACTCCCTAGTACGATGGTAGATACGGGTTATTTAGGATCTGTAAAAGTATGTGCAAATGATGCATATACTACTTCAGAGGCATGTACAAGTAAGGGGATTTGGGTTGCACAAGATGATGCTGTTTGGGCTGGTGATCAAGCTACCGGTGAGTGGGTGTATGGCATATGTTATAAATACGAGACGTCGATGAGTGGATCATGTGACGACACTGCATATACTACTCGGGATTCATGTACAACAAAAGGTATTTGGGATGACAAATGTTATACAATTGTAGCAGGCGCCGTTAAAACGGATAAAACTACACAATCGACTTGCGAGGACGATGATGGTATATGGTTTGATAGTGCAAGAGTAGAATTAACGGATGGACGTCAGGATGAAACTAAATGCACAAAAGCTGCCGGTGAGTGGGACTGGCGCAGTTGTACTGGAGAGGACGAAGTTACTACGGATGAATGTGTAGGAAGTGACGTCTTCAATACCGAAGACGACTGTAATGATCGTGGTACGTGGGTATCCCGACCGTGGTCCGATTCGTCGATCAACCAGTTTTGTGAAATGACTTCTTTTGAGACTAAAGACCAATGTACAAAAACAGGAAAATGGTATGGGACATGTAAATCCGATCAATATTCGGCGGATAGGAATTTCGTTAGCTTATCGGATTCGGAAGATACATACCAATACAAAATTGGGTTGGAGCATTGTTCCGTTAAAACCGATGCCAAGTGTTCCGATGAAACCGATGCTATCCTCAGCGAGTGTCCTTCCAAAAGTAATACCGCCAATAAAGTCCCTGCATGTGTTCAATGCCCGCAATTTGATGCTACCAACCCAGGATGTGGAAAAAAAGGTACGTGGAAATCCCGTGCGGATGTAGAATGGACAGCTGATGGTAATGCATACGGTTGTGTTCACGCTTACGACCCATACAACTTGTTAAGTTTGACAACCGGCGGTTACGAAGAACCTAGTGATGATATATGCGATTTCCCCTGTTATCCAGCAGGTTGCATGACTGTCGTCAGTGCTCCTTACATGCAATGCGTAGATGATAATGATAATATCATAAAGGGAGGACGCGAAGTTAGTAAAGTTGCATGTGAACAATCGCCGACTGGTACAAATGATAATAATGTTTGTACATTTGATCCCGAAGAGTATTGTCCATTTGCCGTTGCAATTGATCCGACTATATGTAATTCAGAACCATGGGCAACTCGATGTGCAAAGACGTGCTGCCCATTGGTTTGCGAACTCGCAACCCTGGATATGTGTAATGACTTGACTTACAGTGACTCTCACAGCAATTGTAAGAAAACATGTTGTGAGTTGAAGGGACACGACGACTGTGCAACTGATATCATAAAATGTAAAGGTACCAGTGCAGACGACCTATTATTTCAAGATGAATGTAAACAGACCTGCTGTATTGTGGATGAAATAGAAGATGTTAGAGATCTGCATTATTCTTGTACATTGGATAATGAATCACCGCCGTCTATGACAGCGTACCCTGAATCATTTCAGGCTACGAGTGGCACTATACCTAACGATTACGATCATGTTTCTACATTGGAACAGTGTCATATGTTTTTTGTAAGAACCGACCAGATGACAACTTTTGAAGAAACCGACGACAATAGTGGGTGTAGCCACGACACTCAAAACAAAGTAGTCTGGGGAGGGTATACACCACATCACACATGTTCTGATGCTAATAAATGCATTTTATTCAAGGAACAGGAAGAATCGGAGGACACGGGCTATCTTGAACCAAAATGGATGAACGACCATTGTGAAGTCTCGTATGCAGAAAACAATAATGGAATCAAATGCGAGGCGCCATTTTCAAGCGAAGAAAGTTGCATGACGCCAGGCACGTGGAGAAACACGTGTGTACTTCCCGCTAAGCACGAAACCGGCTGCACACATTTTAATAAAAGAACATCTGGTATTGATTTTCAGAAACTTAATAAGGGAACAACCACACTAGATTCGGGGACTCATGCTGAAAACTGTCAGATAGAATGTCTGCCAGGATCATACACGTCTACAACATATGGTCACCTTAAAGCCGGGTGTTACAAAATCGGTGACAAGGATTATATTAAAAATGACCCGAGTCGGTGTCCGAGAAATGTGTTCTCAGATGGAGCACCTCAAGAGTCGGAGAATGTTTATACTACATACAGAGATATATGTATACACACCAGAGCTAGTGGTGATTGCACCGTTCCAGAATATACCAACGAAACATCGTGCGTAGCATCCGGCAAGTATAAATATGTTTATAATCCAGATACGCGAATAACATCCTGTAATCGACCAGGAGCTCATAATGTTCCCGAATACTACAACGATCCTGTATATGAAGTGAAGGATTGTAAGAAAAACATCCTTGGTATTACCCATTGTGACTACGTGAGAACGAATCCAGATATAGTTGATGGAATTCACGGGCATTGGGCAGATTATGTTTGTAGTCCACACTTAGAAAAATGTAGCAATTATGATGATGGATATTTGCTAACCAGAGCAAGAGCGGCGGCTTATGGTGGATATATCCGCAAATCGGCTGTAGACATAAACGACCTCTCAAAACCATGTCCAGGAGATACGTTTCGCATCCTCAATTTTAAGTTATGTGAGTTGAGAATAGAGATTTTTGTCTTGGATTATACTGATACAGATCATCTGTGTACACGAACTGACTTGGATTGGGACGCTACAAATAATGATTGTAAATACAAAGACTCAACGTGGAGCACAGATAGACAACAATGCGAAAAAATTTCAAAAACGTGTTGTACTTCGGGTGATACCGATAATGTGTGTGATGATCAGATAGGTGGCAATTGTTATTGGGACCGTGAACGAGTCACTGGTACAATTGAAGGAGGCGGTGAAATCACAAATTTTGTTGACACAAAACATCATAACACCGCATTTACGGGGAAATTGCAGTTAGGAATCGACGAGAGTATTGCACGTGTCGAAGAGCTCTGCATGAAACCAACTTGTTTATGTGTAAACGACGACGGGTTTGATAATAATCAGTGTTCTCCTACCACCAACCAAACTGGATCCTGTTCACTGTCATTTTCTCAGTGTGATTTGTGGACTATGAATAAATACCATGTAGATGAAATGACCATAATCGATGACCCCAGTGTAGCATCAGGATGCTTATATTATATGGACAATAGTCAAGATGAGCCACATCTACACCAAAAGGTTTATTGGAACGAGGCAACATGTGTCCCAATAGACGGAGAGGATAATTGCGACTGTGGTGCGACAGACGAGTACCCCGGTCAATGCATATCTTTGATGCCGGAGTGGCAAAAATGGATTATGTCAGATTTGGGTCCAGAAACCTTCGAATGGGTAGATGGTAAATGTATGGTTACAGCACTCAGGGAAAAAAATGTTTGCCCCTATGTTTGCGATCGCGAACTAGAAAATTTTGTATTTGATGCTGCTGGAGAATATTTTTATTACTATGAGGGTAAAACAGTAAGTAAAGAAGCTTGCGAATCTCCAGCCGGTGTATGGGATCGAGAAGCACAATTTTGTAAAATCGACATGCCCCAAGTGAACCAACCACTGTATACAACACAATCGGATTGTGAAGGTGGTACTGGTGACGCACCAGCCGGTGTTTGGGTTCAGGATAGTTGTACAACCAACGAAAATGCGGCAGAATCATGTGCATGCGACTCCACAGTCGAAACGGGTTGTGACAGCGAGGTTTACACGGTTGACACGGCTCAAAACAAATGTTGCACCTGGACACCGGCATACTGTGTGTACGAACAGGATACATTAGGAAGCTGTTACGTTGCTACTGGACAACTAGACGATGCATACGATTGGTTCACAGCTGATTGCTTTTCGGATGATGGGGGAATATTATTAGACGGACGTGAGATCGACAAAGATCATTGTGAAATGACAACGGAGACCGCATTTCTTCCTTCGGTGTGCAAAGATAGTTCCGGTAATATATTGCATAATTTGGTGACCGAAACACAGTGTTCTGTTGCAGGCACATGGTTGGGTGGACATGTCAATACCGACTACGGTTATTGCGACGAAAGTGGTGTGACTGAACCTAGAAATAGTGACAGTATTGATAACAGAGACATTAACAACTGTGCAAACCCACCTGGAATATGGCGACCCGGGAAGTGTTATCTACCAAACATTGCTACTATAAAGGATTGTCGCGATGACATTGTAGGCTTTGTACATAGTGAAACTTCAACTATATTGGGTGGACGTGAACAATCACAAGTTTTATGCGAAGCTCCACCCGGTGAATGGAGTGACGGTACATGTAAAATGCTCTCCTTAAACGAACCAGGTAAAGATGGAAAATGGAAGGGTAAGTCACCATGCGAGGATGTCAGTGGAGTTTTTACTGAAAGTTGTGTCAGTGATGCAACCGCCTATTATATTAATACAAACGACCGCGGTTTCTGGGAATATACACCTACGGTACTTGGTAAGACGCTCGGGAAACTAGGAGGAACCCGCGCAGAGTCCAGGGAGAAGTGTGAGATCCCATCCCTGACATGGACAGACAGTCCGTTTGGCGGTGAAGCGGACAAAACACTATGCCATTACAATGAGAAAGAAACAAAATCATCATGCACGGAATCATCTGACTACGAGGACGCATTGTGGCACGAGGGTACCTTCGATGGGAGTACATTCGCTAAAATTACGAATATATATTCGTGCATGGCGGCGGTGGGGACATCGTGGCAGAATGCAGATTCGCATGCTTCCTCACACTTGGGAATTTGTAAAAAAGATAACGAAGACATAACATACGACGATCGGAAACTCCAATTATATTATTACTCGAATTGTTTGGCTGAGGGTGGTACCTTTGAAGGTTTTCAATGGGGCAAGGGATACCAATGCAATGAATACGGGTATTCTTGTAACCCCAATGACATTACGACAATTGAAACGGAGAGACCATCTGGATGTTATGTTGATACAAGTAGTCAAAAAATATATTTTAATGGGGCGACCACGAATGTCAGGTGTTCAAAAGAATACAACTGTATTTATCCTAGAGACAGAGGAGGATGTCAAATGGAATGGTATGGGACAAACATCCTTTTAAATGGTAAACGAGGCATGTCACAAGCATTATGTGAAATTGATACTGGGCTTTGGGTCCCAGGTGTAACAATCCCTGCATATGGACAAAGGGAAGTTTTGACCGGGGGACGTGAGATCGACCAAAATCATTGCGAAAACGTTGATTCGTATTTGGAGTGGTCGGACGGGTATTGCTACAAACCGAATGTGGAATTTGGTTATTGTGGTAACTGGGGACCTCCCCGGTGCTACTCCGACAGAATAAGTCTAGGGGGTGGACGGTTAGTGGACAAAGTCAGTTGCGAAGCTCCGGGGTATACATGGGGTGTATGTACCGGTCTTCCAGATGATGGTCAAGATCGACCCTGGCGGATAAGTAAAAACGGGTGTGAATTCCCCTTACCACTGTGGGTTGATTATTCCACCTGTTCAAACCCCGAAATTACAAATGAAGCGATGTGTGAAGCAGATCCTGTAACACGTACATGGGTCGAAGAGGAGACCACATGTGAAGACACCGATAGATCCTTGGCGTTATGTGAATTAAGAGCCTTTGATTTTAGCAGTTGGTGTACAAATGATCAGCGGTCAGAAACGAGCTGCGAAGGCGACCCTGGTCTTTGGGGACAATGCGACTGTAGTGGACAAACGTGTGTAGAAGGTCAAACATGCGTGGAGGGCACATGTCAAGACCCACCAGCATGTAGTCTCGATACAGAAATATCAGTATCTGGATTAAAAGCACAGAGAAGTTTTAACATTGATGATTTTGATTTATTAAGCAAAGGCACAATTGCATTGGACGATTACTATAAACGTTTAACGCGCGATGAATGCTATGAGTTTCATCAGGAATCTACCCTAGACACGGAGGATTCATTCGGGGATGTTGGCATAACCAAGTCCCCTCGTGGATGTACATATCATTTGGCAGCGCATGAAAATTTCAAAAATGATGACATAGGCTGGAATATCTGGTCATCATATAAAACATGTAAATCGGATGCACAATGTGTGGTATGGAAAGATTCGGTCTTAAACGATATGGACCGTGATCTATATTGCACATGTGCGGGTTCGATAGTGAACAGTGGATATTGTTATGGAGATTATCATTCGGAATACGCAATGTGCGATGCGTCCACGACGGGGTTGTACTTACAAACAGAACAATACCCTGACCCTACCAAAATATTAACGGAAGCAGAATGTCTAGCCTATCAAAAAGAACATTATCCTAGTTACGAGTTTAAGATAGTAACCTCAAATCGTCCCATAGGTTGTTCTAGGTTTAATCATCCTAATCCTACGAATCTCAACCGCGTTGAATACATGCCAACTTCTGGAACAGACCCCTCTGCATGTTCTGCCTTCAGTCAAGATTCGGGGTCTGAGTGTATTGTAAAGACCGGACCATGCCAATGCAGCGAAGACGAGGTTTGTAACACTGAAACTCAAAAATGTCATTCGGGTACATGTTACGACGCGTGTCCTGAATCACCCACCAATGATAAATGTTCCTGTGGAGATACATTGTGCGATGTGGGCGAGAAATGCGACCAAGGTACATGTGTTTTGCCAGACCCATGTCAGACCACTGGCGAAACGGAACACGAATGGGTTCGTGATTATAATAATATTCGCAATGGTGCGTCGCATTATTGTTTATGTGGAGAGCAAATAATGCCACCTGGACAGTTTTGTTACGGTAAATATTCATCTTCACATGATAAATGTTCTGTATATCGAAACAGTAAACGAATATACGACACTTGTCGAGAAATGTACCTCGCGGTTGAAGAATGCAATGCAAACAATCAAAAGATCGAGATAGTTGACACATTTGTAGAGAAATGGTGGATGGATTTCGTCGATGAACGTACCCACAAAAGTAGGTGTGACGGTGATTGTCTATCTACACAGTCCGCCATCGGAGAAACATGTTATGATATCGACGGTACACAGAACGAAGCTTATACACTAATTGCCGCGGGTAGTCTCTGTGGAGGCAATGTACTAACCGGGTCCGGTAACTCTGTAGAAGAATGTGGTAATCTTTGTGACAGTGACGAACGATGTGACGGGTTTAGTATCGCTGGCTCTTGTCAATTAAATGACAACTGTACTTCTGATAACTACCAGTTACCTGGATGGAACGCATACAAAAGGTTCGCGCACCCCGGGTGTACAAATGTTCTTTTGGAACCATCGTGGGGGTTTGGCTACAATTATTACGGTCAATTAAATGACAACAAACTTATACCCATGGGGGAAATAACTTCAAGTATAATAAGGTGCGACAACGGAACCGATGCGATTGTATCGTTGGGCAACTGTTCCAATATTTCACCACCACCAGCCTTCGATGTAGATGGTTGCTCCGAGGGTACATTGGAAAACAATCTGTACGTGAATGATTTCAATTTTATCAATCCTGAAAACTACGCAATGTCCGCCGGTGGTGCAAAACCATACGGGTTTCGATTGAATTTGGAGAAATTTACACAAAGTAGTCCGCTTTATCAGAAATTACTGTTAACCAACCCTGTTGGTATATACCGTGCCGGTGTTGAAATATCGGATGCAGATTATCCAGCAGAGACCGCAAAGTTCGATGCACGTGGATATGAAGATTTCAGGTTAAATGAAACCATTTGGGTTACTTGGTCAAAGGGAGAACGTGGTACATTAGAAACCCCCAGTAAGTTAGACCCAATGCCGTTTGTTCGTGATTTTACTTTAAATGAGCTTTGGGAACAAGAAACGGTAGTTCCGAATCCAATGCCAGTACCACCTGGAAACTCCTATGTCCAACAATCTATTGGCGACGTTGAAAAACTTATTGAAACACCCACGGGTCGGATTCCCTCCGATTGTTTTATAAAGCACAAAAAGGCGGACGAAGCAAATACAAACAAAATATCATTGAAACGAGTAGCTTATAAATCTGCAAACAAGGCAGTTTTAATTAAACTGGACGGTGTTATAAAAAGCGGCGATAAAGTGGAACTGGTATGTTATCTTCCAGATCGTATGTCCAATTTACCCGAAGACGGACCGTACCATATGAATTTTGGCTATGGGTTAAAAACATTCCCCATTCTTGATTTAAAGTATGATTATGATGTTATGTATGGTGGTAGAATTCACAATGCGGATCAAGCAACACAAACGGAGTTACAATTTGAAACCGTGACCTGCCAAAAAGCCGAATCCGCCATTGCTATGGTTGGTTATATCTTTACCTCCGAAAATGACTGGAGTAGTAATAGTTTGGACATTGCCGTAGCGTGCTCTACAGGCACTGGGTACCATGGAAAGACTACTTGGGATGGCTCCGGCGATAATCTCCAAGTATATTCGTGTGCGGGCGAATTAAACGAAAAACGCGATGTACAATACTATTCGACCGATTTTCAAAGTTTTGGTGCGGATGAATTAAATCCACTATTAGGAGTCGTTCCCCGCGGATGTGTGATCGGCACAGCAATTGTTCCAGAGGTACCGCGTGGCTATGAGCTTGGCGATTGTGATGTTTTTACTTCAGAAACGAGCGAATGTTGTGGCTGTGTAAGGAAAACTAATCAAGAAAAATTTCGACTCGCCCCAAGTAGGAACACCCTTGCAAAACCCAGAAACTTCGGGTATTGTCCACCGATGGATGGACGTTCGACGGTGAAACAAACGACAGGGACGCCTGCTTCACTTACAAAAGACGAATGTGAGTCGCTGTTCAAAACCTCGGATCATTATGTCGCTAAAACTTCGACCAATGTAGGTGGTTGTTATATAACGGGTATTCAACCTTACGTTGGTTCTGGTTCCACTCCGGTGACTTGTGGAGAGAATACCATGTGTATAGGTAAATTTGGTAGCAATCTACGCGAAGATCCTGAAGGACTTGGCGAACCATTAACCGATGGGGAATGTCAGCGTTATTTTGATGTGAGATATGCATTCCAAACACTGTCAGACAACAGTTTAATGGGTGGATGTCAACAATACGACGACACTGTATTTTTCAACGATGTATCAAATAATATTAAATGTTCCGAAAATCACCCATGCATCAAACGCTCCACGAAATTTCACACCGAGGTGTCCAATTATGAGGAGTGTGATACATTTTGCTTATCAGAAGGTTACGAGCATTTTGCATACGGTGAAAACGAATGTTTGTGTACACTGCACAGTGATAAATATTCCTGTAATGGATGGATTAATTCCGATACACTCGTAACGTACGACTCTGCATCGATTGTAGATGGAACGTTGCAAGATAGTTGTCTATTCAACCCAACGTGTACTGAAGGATGGGAAGAATATACACCACAAATACGATGCGAAGACGATGACAAATGGTTTGATGATAATAATTTCGGCTGGGAGTCTTCTCCTTCTGGGTTTACTGATTGGAAACAAGAAAGCACTATGCGACACTCCTTAATTGATTTTACTGCCGACAATTTCAATCCGAATAGTTTATACAGTTGGAATATTCCGAGTCAGAGTTTTCAAGGTTGTATACCTACAATAACTTGGGATTTAACACCAGGTTGGAATTGGGTATCAGTCGGGGTAAGTCCTGTAGATTCTGATATTAATTCTGTTCTCACGGGATTTGCAGAGGGAGATCGTATTGTATGTCAGGGTGGGTTGGGCGAAGCGACGTATTATGGGTCGGACGGCTGGGCTGGGTCGCTTCAAAGCATGCCACCAGCTGGTAATATGTGTAAAGTCAACGTACAAAATGCCAACACGGTTACATTTTCTGGTTTGGTGCATACCGAATATACCTTTCATAAAGGTTGGAATTGGTTTGGGTTGCCTTCTAGCACAACCATGCTGTCTGATGTTACAGTCAACCAGTTGGGTATACTTGGAGGTAGCTTACAATGTAAGGATTCTAGCGGAATACCCGGTAATGCAATTATTCCTTCGAATACTGGATGTGCGGTGTACAAAGAAAATGAAGAAACCCAGACTATAGGTGGTCAGGCAAATGTTGGAAAAACGTGGATTTAATTGAATTTAATAAAAATATAGTATTTATCATCATAATAATTATATAAATGTATCAGGTTTTATTATTCCTATTCTTTTTATATTCGTGCAATGCCGATTATTTCGATACGGCGTGGGAACTTGAGCCATTGGATCAGTATACATCCGCAGCATATTTTAGAATTAAAATTGACGGCGTGTATAAAGATTCCGGTACATTGGCTGTACTATCGCTGGATGGTGGGGTTTCGGGATTGACAAACGAATCGCTAGTTCATTATGAATTTCAAAGGGACGATGGTAACGGAGATTGGGATGTTTTTTACCCCGGAACTACGGGATCGCACGATGGTCAGGTGTTCACTCTCCAGTATAAAGAAACCGACGACAGTGACGCAATACAGTTAATACCTACCTATTATATATTTCAAGATAACGATGACGGTGTTTATGAATATGTGACAGCGAGCGCCTCCTGTAGTATGACTCTAACTAATACGGGATTTCACAGTCAACTTACAAATCCTTTTAGCGAAGCAGAGTGCCAGACATACTATGAGAATAACAAAGCCGACTTTGCGAAATGTGCCTTACATGACGGACACTTTTGTCCAGATGATTTGCCAATACAGCCACATGCAACGGGTTGGGACCTGCCGCGTGGGTGTATAATGAATATTAAGAACGACGGATCGGTGTATGAGATGTACTTTAATTACCTTGTCTTTGATGAGGACGGAACATTTCACGCGGATGGTGCACCCGAAGTTGGCAAATGTGGTATGTTCGACGGCGTCTACACCGTATCTTGTTTAACTACACAGTGTGGTGGGTTGCCTCCGTGCAGCGTTTTCAACTCTCCAGTTTCGGAGGATTGTAAATGTTACGATACCGATATAACTACCGGAGAATATTGTCACGGGGATTTTAATTCGAGTTATGCATTGTGCACCAACACAGACGGGACGGAATCTTTATCACCATGTGTATGTTTTAATCAAGTAGAATTGGACAGTACGAACACCTACTGTCACGGTTCATTCGTCTCCCCATATACATTTTGTCCTAATCAAAACGGAACACAGGTTATAGAATCAACATGTTATTGCAATGGGGAACAACAAAATGATGGATATTGTTACGGGACCTTTTGGTCATTGTCGCCCATTTGTGGTATTAATGTAGCACTTCCCGAATCATGCTATTGCAACGGATATGAAATAGACGGGGGATATTGCCAGGAAGATCATACGACTACACTACCATACTGTCAAATGGGTGCAGTATCCACTGAACGATGCTTTTGTGTATTTAATAACGCTGCCGCTTGTGAGATCAATCAACTATGTACAACCGACACACAAAAATGTTTATATCCAAGCTGTCCCGGCGGACAAATTAGTAATATATGCGACTGTAATGGTGAAACTTGTCACGTTGGTAATAGATGCATAGCTTCTAGTTGTGAGGACACGTGTCCGAACGACGTAATGATTACTCTACCATGTATGTGTAACGGTATCGAACAAACTTCTGGTATTTGTACAGAAACTGGACATGTGCCTGCTTGCTCCGGAACTTTACCATGCGCATGCGGTGATGTAGAAATAACAGATGGGTTTTGTCACGACGACGTTTATTCACAGTTAGACAAATGTGTTGCAAATATTATATTGGGTGCAGAATGTCACTGCTCGGAGAATAATGAATGCGCCCAGGACCAAATTTGTGCCACCGGACTTTGCATTAACGACGCCATTTGTGATACTGTCGTGGAATACCAATGCACTTGTGCGGCAATTACCTATGGTGGTAATGACAAATATGATCCAACGATGACATCGACAGAGTGTGAAGATTATGCGACGGAAAATCAGTTAACGTTTAACCTTTACACGCCCCCTGTATGCAGCGACCCCAATTATGACAATGAAGAAGACTGTATAACTCATGCTGAGTGGTACCAGTACGGGTGGCGCGGGGACGGTACAGAGTGGTGGAAGTGTAAAGCGGGCGAGGAGTCCAATGGTAACAAGATTTTCCTCAATGGACAACGCGCCGCATCAGAGGCATTATGCGAGGCACCTGCTGGTCAATGGGGACAACCCTCTACATTTACGACGGCTGCTCCTACAACTACGGCTCCTCCTACAACTACGGCTGCTCCGGGTACATTTGGCTGTAGCGATACTAATTATGCCAATGAAGCAGAGTGTATAACTACCGGCACTTGGACCGATGATAATTGTCAATACCAACTCGGTGCTCAACGCAGTGCAACAACGAATGCATGCTCGGCGCCAGCTGGTACCTGGGATGGCACGACATGCAGCGACGCCAATTATGACAATGAAGAAGAGTGTACTACTGTCGGCATTGTGGGGGGGGGGAAGGCAGACTTTATTTGTATAGCTAACCTCAATGGACAACGCGCTGCATCACAGGCATTATGCGAGGCGGATGCTGGTACTTGGGGAGGTGACAGGCGGAGACTCCGTGAGTCTAGGACTGTCGGACGGAGACTCAGTGAGTCTAGACCCGCTGGGTGTTCGCGCGCAAGAACAGAAACAGGTCCCGATGTGTACGAAATCTTTTGGAACGAGGGTTTGAATGGCGTTACCGCGGATCCACAATGTGACATAGCGTTGCATTCATGTGTCTATAAAAACCAAAACACATGTTCGGAGGGCGATCAATGTGGTAATGATGGGAATTGTATTCCTAAATGCGACCCATTCGATGGTTCGGCTATTGTCGGAGACTGTAATTGTGGGGGGACTGTTTTACCGACGAATACATATCATTGTAATTTAGGGTGGGCTACAACGAGTTTAGCATGTCCAACCGGTGTAACAGGATCCACATGTTCGTGTAAAATAGAAGGCGGGGCGGATAATCTTTGTGAAGATAGTGATACGTGTTACAATGGCGAGTGTCGTAGTGCATGTGCAGATAACGTAGAACTAACGGACCCGTGCTTTTGCGATGCTACGGACGTTTCAACTGGATATTGTCACGACAATTCTTTTCACAGTGATTATTCGAGATGTTCCGAAGGTGTAACAGAGACACCGTGTACGTGTTCGGACGGTACCGATTGCGCTGTGGGAGATATTTGCTCCGATGGAAAATGTCATTGTATGAATTGTGATTGTCACTATGATATTATAAGTCTGACGGGTTGTGAGAATTGTTGGAGTAACGGCGATTACACCGTAGGTTGTCTTCCCGGACAAATGTGTTCATCCACTACGTCATCGTGTATCGATGAATGTTCTACTACAGATACAAATATCACAGAAGTATGCATTTGTCGTGATGAAGAAATATGGTCGAGCAAAACCGTTGAGATTATACTGGACAGGTTCGATGCAACGTATGACAGTATAACATACGATCTTTGCAGTGGTTCTACCGCATCAGTGACCTGGAAGGGAACACACAATATACAAGAAGTGACGGCAGAAGGATACTTTGCGTATGATAAGGCACCGAACGCCGAAAGAGACGGATATCGTATAGGTGGTGAGATCATTGGACACCATAACTATGGTCATAGTCAAAATATAGACGGACTAGGCGCCGATGTAAATGAACCGAGATATTTCGTTTGTACATCGACCCCGGTAAGATTTTCCACCCAATGTCCCACCACGTGTTACGGAACATGTACTTTGGACACCATGACGGACCAGACATGTCTTTGTGAGTCAGAGACTTGTCACCAATTCGAAACATGTTCAGGGACGCAATGTACACCGCCACCAACATGTTCAGATGGGGTGGAAATCAGCCAGCCATGTAGTTGTAACGGCGTTTACATACAGACTGGATTTTGTCACAGTGGCATTATTTCTGAGTACGACGTATGCAGTGAAGAATATGTAGAACCCACTACTCTATCTGTCGATATTGCAGTCTCTACACCGTACCATGGTACGAACAGTAGAGTTCAATGGGGTATTAGGAATAAAGCCACCGGAGCTGATCTTGCTTCTGGTATCGCCGGTGAGACTGAAACCATTACTTTAAATTATGGGAACGAGTATGAAGCATACGGAACGGAAATACCTTCATCGTATGAATCGTTGGGTTCAACGGTTTACACGTATGATGGTTGGAGTAACTCCAAATTGACTGTTAAAAACGGCGACGACCAAATAATATCTTTCTCTGGTCCTGCGTATGGTAATAATGGGGTTGAAGCAACGGAAACTTTTACCGTGGCATTGCCGACACCCCCACCGTTTATAAGTCCTCCATGTTTTTGTGACAGTTCATGTCCGCACCCAGACTGTTCAGGCTTAAATAGTCCAGAAACAAACTGTTTATGTGGACAAACGGTAATTGTTGATGGATATTGTCATGGATCATTCTCGTCGGTAGACCCGATATGTCCATCCGGTATTTTGACCAGTGATGTTATACCATGCATTTGTGCGGAGGGAGTCAATTGTGAGACTGACAAAGAATGTCAAGGTGACACATGCACCTATCCGGATTGTAGTACAGACGGTACGACACTTGTATCGAAATGTATATGTGGCACCGAAGTCATCGAAAATCAGGAATATTATTGTCATGGGACCTATTCTTCGGATTACCCATTGTGCACTGATAACCAGAATATAATTCCTACGTGCCTTTGTAACGGTGATGAGATTTCAAGTGGGTATTGTCACGGGACCTATTTTTCGGATTACCAAAATTGCGACGGTGATACAAGACCGTGTTCATGTACTAAATCATTAGAGTGCGCGACTGACGAAGTTTGCAATGGTGTAATATGTGAATTAAAAACGTGTGCAAACAACAAGAATATAATTTCTAGGTGCAGTTGTAACGGTGTAGAGATTTCAAATGGGTATTGTCACGGGACATATTCTTCGGATTACGTATTGTGCACTGACAATCTGGAAATAACCTACACGTGCTCTTGTCATGGGGAGGATAAAGAAAATGGATGGTGTTACACCGAAGGTTATTCGCAATATGGACCATGTACATTGGACGAGGAAATAACCTCCACGTGCTTTTGTCATGGACATGATAGAGAAGTTGGTCAGTGTAATACCGATGGATATTCCTACGATTATTTATTCACCTTTAAAACGTCAGGGGCGCCAGATCCAAGTAAATCATTGACCATCGAGGAATGTGACACATTTGGACTGAATTCAGAATCTTACCCGAGACCAAGTCACGGTACGTATGATGCAACGGGTGCTAAACCTGCCGGGTGTCTGTTGCGATCACAGTTTGGACTACCGTATTACAGACCAGACGATAGTTCTGCTTCAGGCGATTGTTCCGAGGATTGGCAATGTATCGAGTGGATAGAAACGCCCATTCGCCCGTGTGCAAACAACCAAAATATAACCTCTACATGTAAATGTAACGGTGTAGAGATTTCAAGTGGGTATTGTCACGAGACCTATTCTTCGGATAAACCGAATTGCAACGGTGATACAAGACCGTGCAGCTGTTCATCTGGTAACGATTGCGTGACTGGCGAAGTTTGCAATGATGGTACATGTGAAATCCCTTTAGTTGATAGGATCGAGTTGATAACTGAGAATCTACCGGATCTCACCGAAAGCTTAACACAAAGCGAATGTCAGGATGTATATGATAATATATACAACGAAGGAAATAGCATGACCATATGGAGCAACGGGTATACTCCATACGGATGTCAACTAGACAGTAACAGTTATGTATATTTCAACACAAAATATATGTCTCCAACAGAATGTTCGTCTTCCCAATCATGTATCAAATGGAAGACGGAACATGTTCCCATAAGTGATTGTGATACCGGTTATAATGCCCGGGAATGTACATGTAATGGGGCATCTTGTTCGGCTGGCAAAGTATGTGACGGTACATGTGGAGATCCATATGATGCTTTATTCACCTTTAAAACCTCAGGGGTGTCGGATCCAACTAAAATGTTGACTGCAGATGAATGTGACACCTTTGGTCTGAATTCCGTTTTTTACCCACGGGATACGGTGACGGCAGAAGAGGGTCAATCTAATACTAAACCACATGGGTGTCTGGTGCGACCGGCGTGGTTAAGACCGTATTACAGTTCGGGTGGAACTCCGGACGTTTGTTCCGAGGAATGGCAATGTATCGAATGGATAGATCCGCCAGTGGCAGACGTATGTTCTAATACAGATGGGTCCGTAGCGGTTCTACGAAAATGCACCTGTGGGACTTCGGTTGCAGAAGTGGGTCAATATTGTCACGGGACCTATTCTTCGGATATCCCAAATTGCGTCGGTGATACAAGACCGTGTTCATGCACTGAAATATTGGATTGTCAAACTGACGAAGTTTGCAATGGCGGTCAATGTGAAGTTACTTTTGATTCTTACTTCACCTTTAGAAACGACGGGGCGCCAGATCCAAGTAAATCGTTGACTGAAGATGAATGTGAAGCCTTTGCCCAGAATTCGGAATCAGCGTATTCAACGACGATGTATCCAGCGGGGGGTAGCGCACCTGCTGGATGTATGGTTGATGGGTCGGGCGCCGCGTTTGTACGGTACTCGGCATCGTCGAACTACGATTGTTCCGACACATACAATTGCGTCGAGTGGAAAGATCCGGACAATAAATCTATAATACCGTGTGCAAACAATCAGGTAATACAAACCGCATGTAGTTGTAACGGTGTAGAGATTTCAGATGGGTATTGTCACGGGACCTATTCTTCAGATTATCCATTGTGCACTGACAATGAGGTAATAGAAACCGCATGTAGTTGTAACGGTGAAGAAATTTCGAGTGGGTATTGTCACGGGACGTATTCTTCGGATAAACCAAATTGTGACGGGGATACAAGACCATGCACATGTACTGAAATATTGGATTGTCAAACTGACGAAGTTTGCAATGGCGGTCAATGTGCGGTACCAGCGTGTGCAAACAACCAAAATATAACCTCTACATGTAACTGTAACGGTGAAGAGATTTCAAGTGGGTATTGTCACGGGACCTATTATTCGGATAAACAGAATTGTGACGGTGCTACAAGACCGTGTTCATGTACTAAAGTATTGGATTGTTCATCTGGCGAGGCATGTGGTAGCGGCACATGTGAAGTTACTTTTGAGGTTTCGTACAATATTAGAAACTCGGGTAAATATGACTCATCTAAGATGTTGACTTTTGAGGAATGCGAAACCTTTGCCAATAATTCTGAATTAGCGGCTGATACGGGGGTGTATTCCGCGGGGGGCGGTAAGCCCGCTGGGTGCATGATTGGAAGCTCAGGGTGGGTAAGGTGGCAGATTGAAGAAAACGGGGATTGTTCCGAATCATACAATTGCATTGAGTGGATAGATCCACCCATTGATGATTGCGGTACAGGGGTTATTTTTCGTGGGTGTACATGTGGTTCAGTCACATGTGGACATGGCAGCACCTGTGAACAGGAGGTATGCATTGTCCCTTTAATCGACAAGATAGAAGTGAGAACAGAGAATGCCGTAGATATGACCAGAGCCTTGACAGAAGGCGAATGTCAGGATGTTTTTGACTTAGGCGAACTATCTTCTTATAATAGAATATTTACAGGAAGTTATGACACCAGTCCATACGGATGTATATTACGCACTAACGGTTACATATATTACAACTCGTTTGTGTCGAACATAGACTGTTCAACGGATTATGACTGTATCGAGTGGAAGGCAGAGCATGTACCAGTAAATGAATGCGGTACCGGGTTGATTCATAGAGAATGTACCTGTGATGGGGCATCTTGTTCGCCTGGCAAAGTATGTGACGGTACATGTGGAGATCCATATGATGCTTTATTCACCTTTAAGACCTCGGGGGCGTCAGATCCTAGTAAAATGTTGACTCCAGATGAATGCGACACATTTGCCGAGAAATCAACTAAAGCGTATTCAACGTCGGTGTATTCCGCGTCGGGCGGTAAGCCAGCTGGATGTATGATTGGGGGGACAGGGACCGCGTATGTAAGGTATCAGGCAACGTCGAACGACGATTGTTCCGAATCATACAATTGCGTCGAGTGGATAGATCCGCCAGTGGCAGACGTATGTTCTAATACAGATTGGAGCGTAGCTGTTCTACGAAAATGCACCTGTGGGACTTCAGTTGCGGAAGCGGGTCATTATTGTGACGGGACCGTTGCTAAAGATCATTCCAAGTACAATATACGATCGTCGGGCGCGAGTGATTTAATCAAAGTTTTAACTCAGGACGAATGCACGGTATTTTCCACCACGGCGGCGGTGAGGGGCGACGAAGACGAAGATATGCTGGTTATGCAGTGGGATAATCGACCACGTGGGTGTTATATGCGTCGAGATCACCCATACATGTATTATAACGATGTGCTCAGCACTTCGGGCGATCCATGTGGTAGCGGGGATACTTATAGTACAATGGATTGTATAGAATGGGTGGATCCGCCAGTCGAACAATGCATAGATAGTAGTTTTAACCTCCGAGCATGTGTTTGTGCTCCGACAAAGGCGGTTGCGGTTACATACGACAGTCAAACATATGATATATGTAATGGAGACACCGCGACAGTTGCATGGAACGGATTACACAACATACAAGAAGTGACTGAAGATGGGTACACAAAATATGCTACGGCAACCGCCGCCGAAAAACTATCGTACCATATAGGCGAAGCCATCCATGGGTTTGAAAACAACGGTCACAGCGAAGTTATCGATGGACTCCAAGCTTTAGGCTTTAGGTTAGGTCAAACAAGATACTTCATTTGTACAACGCACCCGGCTAGTAAATTTTCCGTCCAATGTAATGCCGGATGTTTGAGCGGTATGGATTGCAATGGTGGTGTATGTACGTATCCCGAATGCACGAATACTGATGGGACCGAACTCATGGCGGCATGCCAATGCAACGGTGAGATAGAAAACAAATATTGTTACGGGACGTATTCTTCGGATAACCCGTCGTGTACCGGCAATATAAGACCGTGTTCATGTACTCGAACATTGGATTGTCAAACCGACGAATATTGTACCGCTGGAACTTGTACTTCTCAGATTACACAAACCATAACGTTAAGTTCCGGGTGGAATTGGTTGTCTATTGGCGTAACCCCATCGGACAACGATAGAGCAGTATTATTTCCAAATTTAGAACACATGGATAAAATTATATCCAGAGACGATGGCAATGCCATATACTATGACTTTGGTGGTGGCAGTATCATGTGGGACGGCAGATTAACGGACATACCACCGTATCAACTTTTACAGATCAAATTGGGAAACGAACAAACCATAACCTTTTCGGGTATACCAGTCAAAGATATTACGATCCCAACGGGTTGGTCATCGTTTGGATTACCAGTAGGCGATGACATTGCCATAGAGGATTTCGGTGCCATTTTAGGACTAGAACACATGGATAAAATTATAGCTAGAGACGACGGCAATGCCATATACTATGATTTTGGTGGTGGCATTACCATGTGGGACGGTAGATTAGGTACTATCAAACCTGGGCAGGGGTACTTAATTAAAAAGACAACTGCTGGCACATACACCGTACGATAATCGTTTAAATTAAAAAATAATTACTATTTATTTAGATCCACGTTATACAAATGAAACTACCTATTTTGTTATGCTTACTTTTTATTTCTAGTAGTTATGCGACTTGTACGGATACATGTGATACTTATATGGGCACTTGCTACGACAATACGGAGGTTTCAGGTTGTACCAGTGACGCCGACTGTTGCCCTACTACATCTACTGCATGTACGGATACATGTGATACTTATATGGGCACTTGCGCCGAGAATACGGAAGTTTCAGGTTGTACCAGTGACGCCGACTGTTGCCCTACTGCATGTACGGATACATGTGATACTTATGGTGGCACTTGCAACGACAATACGGATAAATCTTGTACCAGTGACGCCGACTGTTGCCCTACTGCCCCTACTGCATGTACGGATACATGTGATACTTATATGGGCACTTGCGCCGAGAATACGGAAGTTTTAATGTGTACCAGTAACGCCGACTGTTGCGCCGTCTGCGATACAACGGCGCGACCTGTAGCCGATCCACCTATATATGGAGCTGCCAGGCAAAGCCAGCCATATGGTGATGAACATATGAACATGATATGTAAAAAGGATTTTGATAATGACAACTCATGTACCGTCTGTCCAGATGGCAAGACACGTTGCCTTTATGACAGCGATTGTTCGGTATGTCTCGATGCTGACGATGCAGGAAAACGATATTGTGCCAACAGCCCCAACACTGTCGAATGCACGAACGACTACGATTGTTTCGGGTACACTTCCGGTTATATCCAAAACATATACTTTGGAGCCGATGCTAGTACGAGCATATACTATGGATTAGAATGTTCACAAAACATCTGTACTGACGGCATGACCATATGTGCACACGATAACGATTGTTATATATGTCAGTCGAGCGGCGTATGTGGAGTATATGCAGATGTTTGCGACCCGAACGATGAAGGGTTACCAACATGTACACCTCTGTGCCTTGACCCGGTTGACACTACTGGATACTCCAACGTAGTAACGGATCGAAGGGCAAACACCGGACTTTCAGACACACCGTTTATGTATTGGAGCTATGATAACGCCGATTTCGCATGTGCAGAAGGTTATAGTGGAATTCCGGAGGCGGAATGTAATAAGGGTCAACCGTTGGTACTATCGGGGTGCGATGTAGCGGAAGTACCGTTCAGTGGACCGGATTGGGCGGATGGAGACGACGGTAGTGTTGGAGATGCGGGTTCTCATTCGACTCAAGATCGTTTCCGTATAGTCATCGATGGGGTTGAGAAAACAACCGGTACACTCGGAATATTTGAAGGGGAAACTATAATCCACCGATTAACAGATTCAAATCTTGTGGTGAATCAAATGCTTTTAACAAACATCTACTCTATCGATACTAATGTGGACTGGAATGTTTGGGATACACAATTTAAAACAGGAGAAGATACTGATGACCCCAACGGGAATAAATTTACATTGAAGTTTTGGGATGGTACTACTGAGATTACACTCAGTCCTGAATACGAATATAATAACGATGGCAACGTCGCTTTTATTACCTTCACCAACCCGACATTTTGTACTGAACCAAGTACCACGGGGTACGTCTTTACTAGCGCGACTGGTTCTCTAGCCAAAGGTTCGTTCAGTAGAACCGGTATCTCATGCGCCAGTGGGTACAGTGGGGAAGTTACTATAAATGAATGTACCGAAGCTGGACAGCCCTACTCTGTATCTGGGTGCGTTGAAGTCCCCACATGTGGTACTGGGGTAGCTACGCACGACTGTTTGTGTAATGGGGCAAGAAGATTGCGACGACGGCTTTCTACTGCCACATGCGTGTCCGGAGAGACTTGCCATTCGGACGGAACGTGCTCCGTACCCGTATGTACTACACCAAGTACCACGGGGTACGACTTTACTACCGCGACTGGTTCTCCAGCCAAAGGTTCGTTCAGTATAACCATATCGTGCGCCAGTGGCTACTATGGTATACCTACTGCAAGTGAATGCAACGAGGCTGGACAGCCCTACTCTGTAATGGGATGTCAGATTCTGAATCAATGTAGTGAGGTATTTCAAATTGGTGGAGGCAATTCGTGCTCTTGTAACGGTGACGTGATTTCAAGCGGGTATTGTCATGGGACCTATTATTCGAATAACCCAAAATGCGACGGTGAAACAAGACCATGCAGTTGTTCATCGGGCAACGAATGCGTGTCCGGAGAGACTTGCCATTCGGACGGAACGTGCTCCGTTGTCGTTGTACCCGTACACTGTGAAGGTGAATTTGGCGGTTACGGCGCATGTTCCGATGGCAAAAAATCCAGACAGTATGATGTTACTATATCCGCGTCTAATGGTGGTGACGACTGTGACCATCCCGACGAATACATAGATGAACAAGTCTGTATCGGATTGATTGGTGACCAATGTTCGGATAATGTACATTGTGACAGTGATTACTGTGATAGCAATAGTTGCGCCGAAGCCCCAGGTGCTTCCGGGTCATGTAATCCGGGACATGAGTTAGTAGGTGACGCATGCTCCAAATGTAAGGTTGGACGTCATTCTAACGGACTTCAAGCCTGTTCCAAATGGGCAGATCGATATTTTGCCGGTAAATCCAAGAAAACATCAGCTGTAGACATGCGCGCGTTGATTGAAGAACAAAAAGCTAACTTAGATATTGGAAATCGACGACGTAATGTACGTGATATGCTCAAGTGGATGAAGAATGAAATTATTGGATTATCTCGCAAAGTTAGATTAAAGAAAGACACGCTCTCCTTCTCTGCTGCATTTTCACAGCGTTTAACTTCTCGTGGAAACGATGTCGATGTTTTTGTTCCTAAAACCAAAACAAAAATAACAACTGCTCAAGCTTGCGACGAAGCAGATGTAGATGTTTCATCTCAGACGGTTCCATATGAAATTAGCCAGGATGAAGGTGAAACGGCATTGGTATGCAAGGGTTCTACCCCAATTACTAAACTTTTGATGGAAAGAGATGGGGAAGTCCACGATGAAGAAAACGACGTATACAAATACGCATGCTGGAATGGAGCAGGTTGGGACGCGGACGTACAAGTGGCGGATGGCGGTTCCTACACATGTGGAACACAAAAGTTCTTTGTAAACTCTCTTTCTGGTGTTACGTGTGACGCAACGGACCCAGTATCCAGCGCCGATTCCAACGTCGATGTCGGTACAGACAACTGTGGAACGATTGCAGAAGGTGAAGTTTGTACCGATTACACTTGTAATGCAAACTTTGTGAGCCAATCCGGTCCTAGTTGTACCGTAGATGGTTACCAACCGGCAGTCTGTGAATGTCCAGTTGGTCATGTTGAAGATGGCGCTGGTGCGTGTACTGCTACGATTAGTAAACCAGTCGCTTGGGGTGCACAAGTAGGTGGCACATTGAACATGCCTTTCTATATTCAAGTAATTATCGACGATGTAGAACAACTGACCGGTGAAGTCGGGGTGTTCAACGCCAATGACGAATTAATAGGGTCTACGGACGAAATAAAAGATTCTGTTTCTCCTACCGAGGTTTTTGTAGATGATTACGAAGGTAATGATTTTGTAGGTAAAAACGTGTTCTATCTCGGTGCGGCAGCAAGTTCAAATGGTGGGGCGTTAACATTTAAGTTTTCCACGGACGGTACAAATTCTATTGATATCAGTGCACCAACTGCTATAACATATAAGGATGGTACAGACGACGATCTTTCGCCAACGTGGGATTATTACCCTATGACGGGTACCGCAACAACAGACTCCGGTCAAGACAATGCTGAAGCCTCGGACTGTCTTGAACCAAGTACCACGGGGTACGTCTTCACTAGCGCGACTGGTTCTCTAGCCAAAGGTTCGTTCAGTAGAACCGGTATCTCATGCGCCAGTGGGTACAGTGGGGA
>ENA-OQVM01000872-OQVM01000872.1-marine-metagenome-genome-assembly--contig:-NODE-872-length-43072-cov-89.745947_pt1 | contig 43072 bp, 24 predicted proteins | sample MGYA00237776_ERZ505498 | MGnify/ENA primary metagenome ERZ505498 (study PRJEB26159, sample SAMN06265151) | marine metagenome | isolation source: Helgoland LTER site | place: Germany:Helgoland, sampling...
AGGAAACGTACTTCCGCAACCATAGCGTTGCGTCCTTCGAATTCAGTTTTATCTTGGAATTCTAAAAAGTAGTTAGCCCTATTCACTCCAGCAAACATCCAACTCCAGACATCTCTTAAATTGCTATTTACAGCCGTGTGGCCCATGTCATCTATTTGTTGAAAGCCTACAACGTCTGTTGCACTTTCGCCACCACACAATGTATTGTCAGACGCAATTTCGCCTAAAAGCACATTAACGTAAGAAGCTTGTAATAAATCATATACTCCTACAAGAGCCATGTAATAATCATCTTCCGAATTAAAATACGTCTGTGAATCGATATTATAATTTTGAGTTTCGTCTAAGAATTCATCCGAACAGGAGTAAATTCCAGTAGCAATTAGCGTGAACACTAGAATTGCAGATATTATGTTTTTGTTGTTTTTCATCGTGTTTTAGTTTAAAATGAGATATTTAGTCCAAAAATATACTGTCTAACGGTTGGATAGAACCCATAATCAATACCACCACCTAGAGCGGCTCCGTTGGTAGCAGCTGGATCAAACCCTTTATACTCGGTAAAAGTAAAGGGGTTGTTTACAGATAGGTAAAGGCGTACTTTAGCCATTCCAATATTCTCTAGAGTTTCTTCAGGTAAACTATAGCCTAATTGTATGTTTTGAATCCGTACAAATGAAGCGTCTTCTACATAGAAGTCAGAAAATAACTTGTTTGTAGAGGCGCCGGTTGTTGCTCTTGGAACTGTATTGCTAGTTCCTGGTCCTGTCCAACGGTCTAAATAATAATCTAAACGATTTACGTTTGGTTGGTCACGTTCGTAGTTACGAACCATGTCCTTGCCTACTTCGGCAAATGCATATAAACTTAGGTCAAAACTCTTGTAATCAACTGAAAAATTGAAACCCATATAATAATCGGCTAAAGGTTTTCCGATAAATGTTCTATCATCAGAATTAATTTCTCCATCTCCATTAACATCTACATAACGAATATCTCCTGGAACAGCTCCGTAACCTAGACCCTCTTGCGAAGGATGTGCATCAACATCTGCTTGTGTTTGGAAAATTCCATCTGTTTGAAGTCCATAAAAATAACCGATCGGCTGACCTGTTTCCATTCTTGATGGGGGTAAAGGTTGACCAACTCCAAAAGAACCGCCTGTTAAGGGTACATCGGCATTAACTTCTATAACCTTTCCTTCAATCTTTGTTACATTATAACTAACATTATATGATAAGTCATCTGTAATATTATCACTGTAATTGATTAAAAATTCTAATCCCTCAGAACGAGTTGTACCTGCATTAACAGTTGGTGACCCCGAACCAGGTGCTGAAGTTCCTAAAATTCCAGAGACTGGAAGTCCAGGAATTAATAAATCAACTCTATCTTCTAAAAAGTAATCTGCTACAATCTCTAATTTGTTTCCAAAAAACTTAGCATCTAAACCAATATCAAGTTTTTCAGCAGTTTCCCACTTAGCATTTGCATTTGCAATAGGTCCGTTAGCAACACCATTGGTTAAAGCACCGTCAAAAACATAGGTTGCCTCTCCGCTCAGTGCTGATCTATATAAGTCATTTCCAACAAGGTTTCCTAAAGTTCCATAACTTCCACGAATTTTTAAGAAGTCAATAACTTCACTATCCTTCAAGAAATTTTCATCAGATATTTTCCACCCAGCAGTAACAGATTTAAAATAATCAATTCTATTGTCTTTAGCAAATGCGGAAGAACCGTCTCTACGAATCATTGCAGACAATAAGTACTTTCCTTTAAAGTCATACTGCAAACGACCAAAGTAAGACAACAAACGGTTGTCATATGTATACGATCCATTTTCTTTAGCGTCACTTGTTCCAGTAGTTAGAGCGATATCAGCAAAATCCCATGAGTTATTTGGTACATCAAAACCTGTGGCGAATAAACCATCCCCCCAGTTTTTGATTACAGTAGTTCCTACTGTAGCTTCAAGGTTGTGTTTATCTGCAATCGTTTTTTTATAGGTTGCAAACGTATCCCATGTATAAGAATCATATTGATTCTTACTCTGATTCACAGTACTTCGGTCCGTATTAAATACTTTTCCTGCCCCGTAATTAGCTATCGGAGAAAATGTTTTGCCTTTGTCGCTGTATGTTTTGAAACCCATTCTAGACGTGATCGTCAAATGATCCGTTAGCTTGTATTCTAACTGAAAGTTTCCTTCAATACTACTTCCAAAGTAAGTGTTGTATGTATCACGTATTTGAGAAAATGGATTTATGATTTCATTTCCAAAAATCCCATTAACATCTTCTTGATCTAAAGCAAATAATGGAGAATAACTAATCGAGTTAAATAAGACAGACCCTAAGCCTGACTCACTAATAGTTTTTCTTTTGTTTGAAAAGTAGTTTAAATTTATAGTGCTCTTTAAACGATCATTAATATCAATCCCCAGATTTAATTTAATATTATCTCTAATATAATTAGATTTATCACTAGCTATAATTCCGTCTTGATCAAGGCGAGTCGCCCCTAAATAATACGTGACATTATCTGTACCACCTGACAAGCTAACATTATGATTAGTCATTAATGCCTGATCAAATAGCTCATCCTGCCAGTTTGTTCCAGCTCCAAGCCCAGCTATATTTGAATAAGGTAGTGACTGACCGTTTGCAGCATAACTTTCGTTAACTAGAGCTGCATATTCGGAAGCATTTAAAAGAGATAACTTTTTTGTTGTTTCTTGAATTCCTGCGTAAGTGTTATAAGACACTTGAGGTGCCGTATTTTTCTTTCCTTTTTTAGTGGTTACTAAAATTACTCCGTTCGCACCTTCAACTCCATATATTGCAGCTTGGGCATCCTTTAAAACAGTAAGACTTTCAATATCATCCGGGTTAAGACTATTGAAGCTCGATACAATATAACCATCAACAACCAATAAAGGGTCGTTATCAGTGTTACTACTTACACCTCTAATAAGAAATCGGAATCCACTACCTGGTGAACCTGACTGAGTAGATACCGAAACCCCCGTTGTAGTCCCTTGTAAGGCTTGAGACACATCGACTGGCTTCAGTTTTTCAATGGTCTCAGATCCTACTATAGAAACTGAACCTGTAAGGTCTTTTCTGCTTTTAGATCCATATCCAATTAGGACTATTTCGTCTAAAGACTCATTGTCTTCTTCTAAGTCAACATTCATAACAGAAGCAGCTGGAAGCTCTAAAGTTTCAAAACCTACATATGTAAATACTAATGTAGCGTTTGGTTGAACGTTTGAAATGGTAAAGTTACCATCGAAATCGGACACAGCTCCTGAGCTGGTGTTTTTAACTATAATATTCACTCCTATTAAAGGAAGGCCATCAGCGCTAGATTTAACTGTTCCGCTCACTGAAATATTTTGAGCCATCGCTGTCGTAGCAAATGTCAAACTAACCAGTAGGGTATAAAATATTTTTTTCATAAATATTAGTTTAATTATTTTTTATAAATCTATAACAAGAATGTCTTAATTCCTCAAAAATAGACGCAACAAAAAACATACACCACAAAAAACATGAGCTAGAATTGTTGAAATGATAATTTTTAAGGTTAAAATTATGAAATTACCTATGAAGTGATTTACGAACCTAAAGAGCTCAAAAAGAAGATGTAGTGCTTATGTATGGTTGAAATAAGGATGTGTAGTGTTTCTACAGCTCAAGAATATAGCTAGTCAAGCTAGATTCATGCGGCAAACCCATCTTTTTACGCAAACGATATCGCTTAACCTCTACACTTCTGTAGGATATGTTTAGTAAAGGCGCAATTTCTTTAGACGTTAAATTAAGCCTTAGATAAGCACATAATCTAAGGTCGTTGGGAGTTAGACTTGGATGAATTGATTTAATATGTTTAAGGAAATCTTTGTCTGCATTATTAAAAGCTTCCTCAAAAAGTTTCCAGTCGTCGGTATTATTTAGGTTTTTATCAATAATTTTAATCACCTTTTTTAGATCCTGTCCTTTGAAATCTTTTTCTTTAAGCTCATTCTTAATTCCGTTAAGGAATTCATTCTTCTTAATTAGACTCATTGTTGAAACAGCTAGTTCACGATTTTTACTCTCAATATCTAATTTTAATTTTTCATTGTTTAATTGTATGAGCTGTTTAGAAGACTCTAGTTCTTTTAGAGCTAAATCTTCTTCAGATTTTTTTAGCACTTTGAGCTGCTGTTTCTTATAATATCTCTTATAACTATTGTGAACAAAAACCCACAATAAAATAATAAAAGAGATGTAAACAACAATAGCTAAATTAGAGAGATACCAAGGCCTGTTAATTACAAAGGAAAACGAACTAGTGTTTATGGTTTCGGTAACACCTGTTCTTCCTTTAACTTTGAATCGATAACTACCGTAGGGAAGGTTTTTAAACACTTGATAACTGTCCTGAGTCCAGTCAGACCATTGTGATGACCATCCTTCAAGTTTGTACGAATAGTTTTTCTTAACGATATTATCATAATGAGGGATTGTATAACTAAAGAAAAGACTGTTTGTGTCATAATCTAAGCTTTTGACAGACTTTAAATCTAGCTTAAACCTGTCTTCATTGATTTTATTAACTTCCACAGAATTTAGCTTGATACTGTAAAGATGGCTAGGCTTTGAAATATTTGAATTAAATATAAAATAACCATTAGATGAACCCAAAAGAAACTGATCTGTAGCTATCATAGATAAATTCTCAAAACCACTTACTACTTTTTTAAAGTTAGCAAGTGATACAGGAATTATTTCGGGCTTAGGAATTTCTGTAATACTTCCGGTACTGATAATTAATATGCTTTGATCAGCAAAACACCACTTGAGACCATCTGAGCCCTTTACATCCATTAATGTTGAACGTAATGAAAATTTATTCAAAAGATTGTTAAATGACTCAGAACCAACAAAACCTTGTAGAGTGTCATCATATTTAAATACCCCCTCGGAAGATGTATAAAATAAGTTGTTGGAGAAATTTAAAATATTTGATCCAGCACCCTTTTTTACTGTGTTTACACTAGAAACATTTGAAACAGAAAATAGATCATCCGAAAGTTCGAGTTCATATAGCCCCCGTAGCTCATGATTGACAAATATTTTGTTTCCATTTTGCTCGTAAAATCGAGTAGACAAATCAAAACCTTTAATTTTATTTCTAAATTTCCATTGGCCGGAAGAATATTCTAATAAGCTTAATCCAGAGTAATTTCCTTGTAAAATAATAGTTGGATCATTTGCTAATCGCTTAAAATCCCAGGTCCCTGGAGAATCAAAAATTGTATATTGTACCTTCCGCTCTTTTATGATCATTGTGCCTAAATGATGACCACAGAAAACTAAATCATCAATAATCTTAAGACTCCACACCTGACCATTGGTGCCGGGCACAAAGACAAAATCAGAATCAGATTGTCTTGGCTTATAAAATAAGCCTTGGTTAGTTCCCAAATATAAGTAGCCGTTATGTAAGACCGAGGAATAAACAGTGCCTATGGTACCTTTGGTGTCATTATAAACCGAAAACTGTGTAGATAAATTAATAAAACTAATTCCAATATCAAGTCCTAACCATAAATTGTTTTGCTGATCTTCAAAAACAGATAAAACAGTATTATTGCTCAATCCTTTTTCAAAATTTAAATCATATTTCAATAATCCCTCAGAATTTAGATGAAAATATCCATTAGAAACAGTCCCTAGAATGATACTGTTATCCTTTAATTTAGTTGCACTGTAAATTGAAAGAGCTGTTAGATCAATAGAAGCGTCGATTTTCCAGGGGATCAAAGATTCATTTTCTAAAAAATAAAACCCCTTCGAAGCTGTTATTATAAGTAAACGTCCTTTTAAATCAAAAGCACCCACTAGTTTATTGGCCACCAAGTTAGCGTCATTAGTAACAAGCTCTGTAGCGCCATTCACAAATTTAAAAATCCCTTCATTTAATTTATTAAAAAAAAGAACTCCATTGACAACAAAAATATTTGTAATCTCATCATCTGATTCAATAAAAGAAAATTCATTTGTAACTTCATTTACTAAATAAATTCTTGAAAAAGACTGAAAGACAAGCCACTCATCTAGTTTTATAATTTTCCAAAATTGTTCGTCATCTGTTAATTCAATCCCTATTTTTTGCACTAATGAAGTATACTCTAAAACGTTTTTATTATTTTTTTTCCATACTCCGAAATCCATATAACTCCCGGAATACACATCATTCCCTACTGCTTTAACAGACCTTACAATAGAACTATCAGGAACAGGATATAAACTCCAATTCACTCCGTCATACTCGAGGAGTCCTGAATTATTGGCAAAATACATAGTTTGATCAGTGGTCTGAGATATACCCCAATTTTGGTTTTGGGCACCATATATGTCTGGCGTATAAGCCATTAAGGGTGGGTGTTCTTGAGCCGTTAAGTTTAAGTAACTTAGTAAAATTAAAACAAAGTAGGCTATTCTCATAAAAACAGAATTCTATAAAATAGTTAGAAATTAAGATAAACACAGTTGTGCATTAATGAATTATATACATTAATGATTTTTCAAATATAGTGTAAAAATTAGAATGCTATTTACTGGGGCTCAAAACAAAAACTACCTAATATTTAAAAAAGAGACTAGGTCTTCTTTTCGGCGCTTAGCTACTGGAAGCATAAGCTTGCCTACTAACTCACAATTACTGCCGTCTGAGTTATTGATGTTTATAATATATTTGAGGTTAATCAAATACTTTTTGTGAATCCGAAAAAAATAACTTGTGGATAATAATTTCTCATACTCTCCAATATTTTTAGATACAAAAAGCGTAGACTTATCTACAAGATGAATTGTGGTATATCTCCCGTCAGATTCTAAATATAAAATATCGTCAATACGTACAAAGTCGATTTTTTTAGTTGAAGGGATTGCTATGAAATTATAATCTGTTGTTTTAGACCCAATGGAGCTCTTCACTGACTTGATTTGTGAAGGTGTTGTAAAATTATTATTTTTAAAGCAATCTTCAATTCTTTTAAAAGTGACCAAAAGATCTTTTGGGTCAATTGGTTTTAAAATAAAATCTACAGCGTTAAACTTAAATGCTGAAATAGCATACTCTTGGTAAGCAGTTATAAAGACAACCAAATAATCACTATAGGTTATTGCATCCAAAACATCAAAACCAGTACCATCACCCATAATGATATCTAAAAAAATGACTTTTGGCTTTAGAGCATTTAATTTTTGAATTGCATCTGGTACAGAAGTAGCTATTGAAACAATTTGAATTGATGGACAATATTTCTTTAAATAAATACTGAGTAATTCATTGTTTTTAGACTCATCATCGATGAGCATTGATGTAATTTTTAACATTTTATGCTTTTTAATAGATTTGGGATATAACTAATATATGAAACAAATTTCTACATTTTAATTTGAAACACTCAAAAGGTTAGGCTAATAACGAAAGTAAGGAAAAAAGATAAAAAAACACAATAAAATTCAACATAATAGAAACAAAACTTGTGATTATCAATGATTTAAGTATATTTATAGTATGATGTATAAGGTGGAGAGTGCTAGGAGGCAAAGGAAGATGCGTTGGATGATAATAACTATAATGTTAGTTATATGTTCCTCAGTAAAATCACAATCTCAAGATCCAGTTAAAAATTCACCGTTGGCTTCAATTGTCAAAGTATATAATGAAGCCAACAAAGAGACGTTGACTGATAGCTTGACTAATATAAATAAGCGAGAAGCATTGGACTCAGGAAATGACTCTCTTTACATAGCATTAACATTCCAACAATTTGACAAAAGAAACATGAGAAATATCGATGTCTCTGGCATTGTATTATTACAGGACTTGTTGGTCAATAAAATTGATATAAGTGAAAAATACCTTGAAATACTTCTGCGAGCAAACCTAAGTCTAGGAGCTTATTTTATGATACAAGAAAATCCCTCAGCATCCAGCTTAGGACTTGCGAAATATTACTATGAAAAACATTTCAAGATTCTACAAGAGCTAAAGCTAAGCTCTGAAGAGCTTAAACAATTCCGACTTCACAAATTAGATTACTTCATAAAAACAAAGAATGACAGTTTATTTGATTATTTAGACCAATACTCTATTTCTAAGGAAAAAGAAAATTTGATACTCACAAAATGGCACAGAATAAATGAAAATCACACAAAAGAATTATTTTACGCAACCAAAACTTCTGATTTATTTGAACAAATGATTGCATTTGGAAATAATAATAAAATTAAAGAAGCTGATAGCCTGTATTCAATTTTAAAAAGGAAATATGAGCATGAAAATAAAGAAATGGTAAATATATTACATCAAAAAATGGCCCATATTTATGTGAAACATGACGAACAACCACAAGCTGATGAATTATATGAAAAATCGCTAAAGTATTTTGAGCAGTACAATAAATTTTATCGAATGGAAGAAAGTCTAACAGGTTTAGCCATTACTAACTGTGAAAGTAACGCAACTCCATATCAGATTTCTAGTTACATAGAAAGGTTACGTGTTTTTAATAAAACAAAAGAAAAGGAACAATTAAAGGTCCTTACAAACCATCTTAGTTTAATAAGTAAGGTGTCCACTTGGAACATAAAAAAAAGGGTGACAGAGAAAAAACAAATTGAAGCGCAATTAAATATTCAAAAAACAGTAATAAATCTAGGAGTCGGCTTTTTAATAGCATTTGCTGTTTTTATATACATATATATTCAAAGAGTAAATGAAAGTAATAAACTGAAGCTCGCAAATAAAATAATGAAAATTAATGTTATAAAATCAAAATTTAAACCTCATTTCACATTTAATGTTTTGTCCGTTGTAAATTATTTTATTGCAAAAAAAGACTTTGAAAATGCCTCAACCTCACTAAATAAAATGGCTGGTCTGTTGCGATTAACTCTTGAAAACATCGATAAAGATTTAGTTTCGTATGAATCCGAATACAAGATCTGCGAATACTATATGTACCTTGAAGGCTTGCGGTTTTCTGAAAAATTTGACTTTAAGATAGAGCCTTTGACGGATTTAGAAACAAAAAGCTGGAAACTCCCAGCTGGGATTATAGAGCCGTTTTTAGGAAACTCCGCAAATCATGCCTTTAATGTTGCACAAAAAAAGGGACTGATCACAATGAGCCACCAAATTAGAAATGAATGCTTAGTTATTACTCTAAAGGATAATGGGAGTCGTGTAGATGAAAAGATCTTATCCGAGAGACTTTATCATGGTCATAGCATTTCGAAGGATATTATCTCTGCTACTTCAAGATTATATAAAAAGAAAATAAAACTTGAGATAAAAAACGATTTTGGTACTCAGATAATTATTACTATTCCTTTGTTAAAACCATCTTAATTTTTTGAGCTTATTAATTTACTAACGATTTCTCACTACGAGTCAAAATCACTATCATCACGTATTGGTGAAGGAATAGATTGAGCTTGAGACTTTTTTGGGTTCAAGGTTATAAATGTTCCTATTGCAGTTAAGGCTGCATATTTACCCATTTTCGACAGGGCTTCAGTTCTTGTTATTTGATTTTTTTTCATTTTATTTTATTTGCGTTTGTTGTAAACTAGTTTGAAACATAAAAATTAATTAATAACTAATTTTGTTGTTTTAGTTTGGTTTTGATTGTTAAGGTGTGTTACATAAACTCCTGAACTGACATTGGATACGTCTATTTTGTGCTCTGTTTGATTAGATTCTAGTAGATGTGAGCTTAATAATCGCCCTCTTATATCATATATTTTTAAAATTGAATCGCTTACTAGCTGTCCTTTGACAGTTATATTTTTTGAGTTGGCCATAGAAAAAACCTCTACGCTATTTAAGGCTGTAGATTCTGTAGTGAATGTATTAGCAGTCGTTCGAATATAAAAGCGACCTATTCCATTCAAATCGTTAGTTGCGGTAAATGTGTAACTTTCTGATGTTAAGAGAGTTTGTATGTTTAGTTCCGTATCGTCTAAGTAAAAACTAACACCTGATGGTATATTTAACTCTGAAAAACTTAGGGTCGCTTCCTCTCCTGCTGCTAAATTAACATCAACTGGAATAGCGTAATCTTCAGATGTCATGTCTTCTAAAGGAAGGGTTTGAATCGATAGGTTTAGTCCCTCAGAAGATTGCACTAAGTGGGTGCCTAGTCGAGAGCCAAAAGAGCCCGCATCATACCCTTCATCAAATGCACGTGTACCATTAGGACTAATGAAATAAATCGAAGTTGTATATGACAAAGATTGCGTCATTAACTTTAACTTTAAAAATGAAGAAGACTCATTAGAAAGTCGCCCTTGAATTGAATTGTCTTTTCCTAGTAGACTAACTCGCCTTGCCGAGCTAGGAATTGTAATAGAGGAAGTTTGTGGAGTTCCTAAAATAACAAAAGCTTGGCCTGGTGTCAGTAAATCAAAATTTGTAACATTAGTAAAGTTAACCGTTTCCCACGGAAAATCAGTGTCCGATCCGTTGTAAAAATACATTGCCTTATATTTAGAATCAACACCAGCATTAGCAATCATAACACCCAAGATCGTTTCAGTGTCAAGGTGAGTTGAAAAGGGATTGCCAATTAAGTTGCTTCTTTTCCATCTCCCCAGTCCAAACGAAAGTGCGATAGGGGTATCTGAAGTGGTCAAAATTCCATTGTAAGACAAGGTTTGTCCGCCAGCTCCTAAGGAAGCTGCCCGATAGCCTTTTGCTGCTACTAAAGTTTCGGAACTGGTTGGACTATACTCTTCATAACCATCAGCAGACAAATTATTAAGGGGACCATATAACATATTTGAGCTCACAGTCATAGTACCTTCTGCTATTTTTCCTTGGTTATTTGTAACAAACTGTGAAAATAATTGTCCACTTACTGGAGGTGAAACAAGATCTCTTGTTGCGACTGAGGCTGTGTAATGACGGTACTCTGCTAATCCACTTGAAGCGCCGGTAACATAAAAATCCGAAAAATCATTTGAAACGGAGTCCATAATAAGTTGACCATTTGAATCAATAGATGAATTTTCCCCAACGAAGACAGTTGAAGATGGTGAAATATATAACAGACCCCCACTAGCTACTTTTAAATTTTGAGCATCTATTGAAAAAGTGAAAAGAGTAATTATAGCAGAAACTTTAAGTATTGATATTTTCATGAAATGTAGTTTTAGAGTTAACGGATTTAGATATTATTGATATTAGGTAAATAATGCATGAGAAAAATAACATTATAAAAAAATGTTTTGTTATGTCGAGGGCACTTAAGTATACCGCCATAAAAGTGATTAAAATAGTATAGGCAACAATAAAAAGTGTGCATGTAAAATGAGAAAAATTCAATCTTGCTAGGTGATGATGTAAGTGATTCCTATCTGGCTTAAATGGACTATGACCTTTAAACATTCTAACAAAAAATACTCTTATAGTATCTAAAAGAGGAAAACTTATTAAAGCCAGAATAACAATAATTGAGTTTTTGGTAAAAAAGCTAGATTCATTAACAAAACTAGCATCGTTGGTAAGTGTGAGAACTGAGAAAACACCAAATGACACAACGACTCCTAAACTCATTGATCCATTGTCTCCTAAAAATAACTTCTTTTTGAAATTAAATATTAGAAAAGAGGCTAAAGCCCCGGAATAACACAACATCACTAGAGCTTGAACTAAAAGGTCATTAAAAAAAAAGAAAGTCCCAAAACTCAAAGTACTTATTAGACCGATTGAGGCAGACAAGCCATCGATTCCATCAATTAAATTAAATGAATTAACGAGTATTACAAAAACAAAAATCGAAAACACATAGCTATAAAAAGTTGTTAATTCATAAATTTCAAAAAGGCCTCCAAAATTACTAATACGAACTTCACAACTGACAATAATAAAAAAAGCAATGATAATTTGAAAAAGCACTTTCTCTGTGGGTTTTGCCTGTAAAATATCGTCTTTTAATCCAAAGAAAACCATTAAAGCAACCGCACTAAATAAACCAAAAATTAATTTAAAATTTAAATCTATTTCTAGTTGGTTGTATAAAAATAACATTGTCGTAACAAAGCTAAAAACAACTACAAAAAAGATACTTACACCTCCTAATATGGGGGTAGACTTTAAATGCGTTTTTCTAAAATTAGGATGATCTACTAACTGAAACCTATTTGCAAAGCGAATTGATTGGGGAATAAGCAACTGGGAAACAACAAAAGCTAGACTGATTACAAAAACGTACAAAAAGAGACTAGGAGTTGTCGTTTCTAGTTTGAAAATTGAATAATCAATTAGTGAAAGCAAAGGATTAAAATAATCTTTTAGCAGACTCCTAACAATAAAAATAATTATTTGGCTCATATAGGTTTTTAAAAATAGCAACTTTGCTAGATATTAAGTTTTTACGACTTAAAATGGTATTATAAAACGAGTTTTGGTTATTGGAATTAGTTCCTGGCCATTACAATTTCTACTCTTCTGTTTAGAGATCTACCTTCCCTGGTTGAATTAGTTACTAAAGGCATTGATTCTCCGAAAGCAGTAATAGTAAGGCTATTAGACGCTACTCCATTATTAATCAAGTAATCACGAACCGCGTTAACTCTGTTTTGGGATAAAGCCATATTAAGCTCTTCAGGACCATAACTATCGGCATGTCCGGAAATTTTAAATCTTGCTTGAGGATATTGCTTGACAAACTCAATAATTTTCGTTAATGTGGCATTAGAGTCTTGAGAAAAATCATAACCACCTACACTAAAATATATATGTTTTGAAAGCAAATCCATTAACTCATTAGCTTCAAACGGACATCCATTGTTAGAGTCAATTCCTGGGATAGATGGACAGGCGTCCGCTGCATCTACAATACCATCATTATCTTTATCTGGCAAAGGACATCCATTGTTTGATGGCAATCCCACTATTTTTGGACAAGCATCAGCTGAATCAAATACAGAATCTCCGTCCGTATCCATATCGACTTCTATTTCTTTTAAAGGACATCCATAATCTGTTCCATATACATCTGGGCAGTTGTCAATAGAATCTGTTACACCATCTCCATCACGATCAAGATTCTCTTCTGGACACCCATTATTAAGAGGTGACCCACTCACATTTGGACAGTCATCAAGTTTATTTTTGACACCATCATTGTCAAAGTCATTATCTATAAATCGATATGTTAGAGATGCCGAATATTGAAAATGATTTGTGTTATATCTATTCTCCGAATGATTCGAAGCCCACTTAGCCGTACCTGATAGGTTTAAACCAAAATTATCCGTGAACCAGAAATTAGATCCTAAACCGCCGTTAAAACTTACGTTAGACTTGTCAACAATAAAACCTCCGAGACCAGCATGGAGGTAAAGCTCTAACCAATCAACTCGTTTAATCCAACTCAAATCTTCACTGAAATAGTATTTGAAATCTAAATCAATCGCTGTGTATTCAAAATCTTCAGAAATAATTTCTGAATCTATATTTCCTTTGTCTTTTTTCCATTTATTTGTACTAAGCACAGCAGCAAGACTAAACCTTCTACTAAACCTATATTCAAGTTCAGCATTAAAATTGTTGGAAAACGCCATTTCATCAAAGTCACTTATAAAATTAAATGGATTTCTCTCTCCGGAGCTATCAACTAAATTCGCGCCGAACTTTAATATTAATGTGTTGTAATTAGAGATAGAATCATTTGAGGAGTCTTGGGATTGAGCATGGCTAAATGAAAGCGCTGCTAAAAAAAATAAAAGTAGGGTAAGTTTTTTCATGTTATAAAGTGGGGTTTATTACATTGATTGCCACTTGTCAAGAGTGACCAGAATCAAATTAATACACAAATAAAAGCTGGAAAGACCCAAGTTACAAGTGCTCTGTAATAAACGGTTATATTGAGTAACTAACGGGTGCTTTAGGCGAACAAAGGGCTTAATACAACATTATACTTAGGTTGTAATAGCTACTTGAAGTAATTGTTTTTGTCTGCTCAGTTAATAACCTTATATTTACAGTGATTAACTTTACTTAAATTAAAAGATTTTAGGGGAAAAAGAGCGTTAAAAATCAAGATTAAAGTTATTGTAATTAAGTATAAATTTTTAAATCCAATAAATTGATTTACAGAGCTTTAATTGTTATTTTTTTACCTATACTATTAATTTCCACATTGAAAGCTCAAAACATTAGAGTTAATGAGGTTTCCTCTTCCAATTCTATTTATTATGACGAGGATGGAGACACTCCAGACTGGATAGAACTACATAATTCTGGAACTCAAACAGTGTCTTTAAATAACTGGGCATTATCAGATAATATTTTGGAGCTTACAAAGTGGAGTTTTCCCAACATGTTATTGGCACCAAACCAATACTTGCTGCTCTGGGCATCTTCCAAGGACAGAGCTAACATAACATACGCCACAACTCTAGTAAATCAAGGCGATACTTTCAGGTATTTAGTACCATCTTCTGAACCAAGCTCCAATTGGAAAAATATAGATTTTAACGACTCTAGCTGGGCACAGGGGACTTCTGGGTTTGGGTATGATGATGGAGATGACGCAACAGTAATTCCAAACGGAACCCTCTCAATTTACTTGCGAATTTCTTTTGAAATGTCGGAGCTTGAAAGTTTAAGTTCTCTTATTCTTGACATGGATTATGATGACGCTTTTGTGGCATACATTAACGGAAATGAAGTCGCTAGGGCAAATATTAACGGAACACCTCCAGCATATAATTCTGGCACGCTTCAGGATCATGAGGCGTTGATGTATAGTGGTGGGACCCCAGATCGTTTTGTAATAACAAACCCAAATAGTATCTTAATTGAGGGAGAAAATATTTTAACTATTCAGGGCCACAACATTAGTAATACCTCCTCAGACTTTACTATAATTCCATTTTTATCGGCCGTTTTCACAACCCCTAATGATTTAGGTGTTATTCCCCCTGAAATATTAGGACTAAACTCTAATAATCTTCATACTAACTTTAAAATATCTTCCAACTCAGAAACACTCACATTGAGTAATGCTGAGGGGACTGTAGTGGACCAAATAATCGTTGAGAACTTGCCTCCAGACACGTCTTATGGGGTTTCTGTTACCACTAATGATTTGGTAACCTACATTGAAACAACACCCGGATACCTAAACTCTAACAATTATTTTTTAGGGGCCGTTTCTTCATCTGTTATATTTTCAAACAATGGTGGTTTTTTAAGCGAACCTATTAGCTTATCTCTTTCTGGAAACTTAAGCGGACAATCCATTCGATATACAACAGACGCCACAGTACCTACGACTTCAGATCAATTATACTCTGGTCCTATTCAAATAAGTAACAATATGACCGTTAGGGCTCGGATTTTTCAAGCCAACTTTTTACCATCCCCTTCCATAAGTAAATCTTTTATGTTTGATGAAATCCCAGAGCTAGATACTGTTTTTCTGACAACAGATCCTGAAAATTTATTTGACGAAGAAACCGGCATATATGTCTATGGGGAAGACGGTAGTTATAACACTTGGGAACCTTATTTTGGGGCTAACTTTTGGGAAGACTGGGAACGTCCTGTACATATATCCTTTTATGAAAGCGACAGCAATGAAATTGAATCAGAATTTGATGGTGGTTTAAAGATTTTTGGGGGCTGGAGTCGTGGACAAAACCAACAACGGTCATTGGCTTTATTTGCGCGTGGTCAATATGGGTATTCTAAATTTGAAGAGTCTTTTTTTGACAACCTTAGCTATGATAATTTTCAGTCTTTGGTTTTGCGAAACTCCGGACAAGACTGGGCGCGATCTTCAATTAAAGACATTACACTAACAAGTCTCATGCGTGGGTCTGGATTAGACTTCCAAGAACACAACTCTGTAGCAACGTATATTAATGGAGATTATTGGGGAATGTATAACATGCGTGAAAAAAACAACGAACATATGTTAGCCTCAAAGCATAATATTAATGCAGATGACATTACAATTCTAACTAACAATGCTGAGGTTTTAGAGGGAGATAATAGCGACTACAACACACTCATGGGCTATGTAGGGGCTGTGGATCTAAGCATCGATGCAAATTTTGAATATGTTAGTGACCGAATTGACTTAACTAACTACGCATTGTATCAGGCTGCTAATATTTACTACAACAATACAGATTGGCCAGGCAATAACATTAAGTACTGGAACCACCCTAATGGGAAATGGCGTTGGATTATGTACGATACGGACTTTGGATTTGGACCCTGGTGGAGCTTGGGTAATTACTGGGAAGATACGCTAAGCTTTGCCTTAGAGGCTAGTGGAACTGGCTGGCCAAACCCTTCATGGTCAACTTTACTGTTTAGAAAGCTTACAATGAACATAGGGTTTAGAAACCAGTTTATTAATCGCTATGCGGATGAACTAAATACACGTTTTTTAGCCGACAATGTAAAATCACATATTGAAACACTCTATCAAAAAATAGCTTCCGAGGTTCCGTTCCATTACGAACGCTGGGGTAAAGACCCAAACGCGGCCGTTTTTTATCGAGATCAAATGAAAGATTTTGCAGACGAAAGGCCTAATTATGCTAAAGAACATATCAAATCTAAATTTGACCTACCAAATTATCATGCAATAACAATCATTAACTACGATACATCAGAAGGATTTGTGAAAGTCAATAATAATTTAAAAATACAAAACGCCTCTTGGAATGGTGATTATTTTGAAAGCGTTCCAATCCAACTCGAAGCGATCCCTGAGGCTGGATATGAGTTTTCTCATTGGGAAGGCGGCTCTACTTCAACTGATGCAATCATAAGTATAAACTTAACAAGTGCTGCTTATGTAATCCCTTACTTTTCTCCTCATGAAACTCATGAACTAATTGTTATCAACGAGATTAATTACAATTCAGTAGCTAATTTTAATTCCGATGATTGGATCGAATTATATAACCCAAACCCCTATGAAGTAGACCTTTCTTTATGGCTGTTAAAAGATAACGACGACACGCATGTATATATAATTCCTGAAGGGACTATCATACAAGGTGAGGGGTTTCTTGTGGCCGTTAAAGATGCTGCCGATTACAATGCTATGTATCCGGAAGCTGTAAATTATATCGGAGACTTAGGCTTTGGTCTGGGATCAAGTGGAGATAGTGTTCGACTATTTGACGCTGAAAGTATTCTTCAAGACCAAGTGACTTACACCTCGGATAACCCGTGGCCAAGTTGTGCAAACGATACAGGATACACCCTCGAATTAAATACACCAGATTTAGATAATAGTCTTCATCAAAACTGGGATTGTATCAATTTTAATGGAAGTCCAAATGCGCCTAATGTTGAAGCTTTAAACACACCCACTACAAACAAGTTAAGTCCTGTTATTTTTCCTAACCCTACACAGTCAGTCCTAAACATAATTGGAAACACCCCTTTATTTGAAGTGACTGTTTATAACGTTTCTGGTCAAAAATTAATACAGGCAAAAGGGGTGAGTCAAGTAGAGGTGGCTTCACTCACAGCAGGTATTTATTTCATTAAAATTAATGAAATAAATTCTGAAGTCACTCTCAAGTTCATAAAACAGTAAATGTCGTGAAGTGATAATAATGACTCAAATATTTCAGAAATAATACAGACTCTATATATTAGAGTCAACAACTATTTATAAACTAAAGGCTTAACAAAATCCTATTTTGAATTTTAAAAAAACCAAACTTTTAATTTGCTGTGTTTTAGCTCTCAACTCTAGCCTAGCTTCAAGTGCTGATGAGCTAGACCAACTTATCGAAAAGCTGGATAGTGTAATGCAGGCTCGCGGAACTTATGAGGGAAGTATAGAAATTCAATTGAGTAATTTAAAAAACTTACTAAGAGAGCAAAGTACTTCAATAGAAAATAAATATTTTATAACAAATAAAATTATTGAGATCTACGAGTACTACAGCTTTGAAGAAGCGCTCAATTATATTGAACAAAACCTAAAGCATGCTCAAGAACTTGATAATAATTACTTTATTGAAGAGTGTAAACTAAAACTTTCGAAACTACTGATATCATCGGGTCGATACAAAGAGTCTATAGATTTGTTAAGTGAAATCAATAAAAATTCTTTAAACCCAAAACTATTAAGTAATTATTATTCTGACTTTACGGAAGCATACTCAAGGTTGAGCTTTTATACTCCAGTAAAAGAAAGTCGAAAGAATTATCTAGAGCTGTATGGAATATATCGCGATTCATTAGTGAAAACATTGCCAAAGAGTTCGGAAGAATTTTTGAGGTTTGTAGAAAAAAAACAACGCGATGATGGGTACTTGACAGAAGCTATAAAAACAAATGACAAACGCTTGGCTAAAGTGGAATCAGATTCAAGATTATTTGCACTCATTGCATTTGAAAGGTCTATTTCTTACAAGCTACTAGGAAATATAGAGCAAGAGAAAAAATACCTAATACTATCTGCAATAGCGGATATTAAGAATGCTGTTAAAGACAATGCATCAATGACCGAATTGGCTACAATACTGTTTACAGAAAGGGACCTTGAACGTGCATATAAATTCATTAACTTTTCTTTTGAAGATGCAGAGACTTACAATTCACCTCTTAGATTTGTTAATATCTCAAACATATTACCGGTCATCACAAAGGCATACGAAAGCAGTACAAATGTTCAAAAATCTAAGCTTAAAAATCTTTTGATATATATTAGCGTACTTGCCGCTTTTTTGATGGGACTTGTCTTTTTTGTGTATAACCAAAACAAGAAGCTTTCATTGACAAGAAATAATTTGAAACTTGCAAACGATGAACTACAAAACTTAAACCTTCAGTTAAGTCAATCCAACGACAACTTAAACGCCCTTTACGATGAGCTGAGTAAGTCTGACAAAGTAAAGGTTAATTCACTTGGCGTATTTTTGAATTTATACTCTGATTACATTAACAAGTTAGAGCTATACAGAAAAATGGTCAGAAAACACTTAGTAACTAATAAAATCAATGACTTAATTAACTTGACTAAATCTAATGAGATTATTAATAGTGAAATCAAGTTGTTTAATAAAAACTTTGATGAAGCCTTTTTGCACATATACCCAGACTTTGTAGATAAGTTAAACAAACTTCTTAAGGAAAACTCTAAAGTAAAATACAACTTAAACTCAAAAGAGCTAAGTACTGAAATTAGAATTTTCGCTCTAATAAGGCTTGGAATTACAAGTAGTTCTCAAATTTCAAAGATCTTACGCTACTCTGTAAACACAATCTACAACTACAGAGTTAAGGTTAAAAATGATGCTATTGACAGGGAGAATTTCGAAACTGACATCTCCAGTATTGTTTAAAACTCTAGAGTAATCTAATCGAATCCTTAATAAAATATAGATTTTTAATTCTATACAATCACTGTTATTAATCTACTTTTTATTTTTTACAAAATACTGATATTGAATGTTTTAACTGAAAAATACGTAAAAAAATCCACTACAATTCTATATTAATTTTTTTACATAGCTAATTTACTTGATATTTGTGTTGAATTCGTAAATCAGTTGCATGATTTTTGAGAAATCCTAAACGAAAACGTTACAGAATTGTACGATGTACTGAATTCCATAAAAAATGAAACAAAATGAAACAAAAACTACTTCTACTATCTTTATTGATTTCAGGTCTATTGATTGGACAAGAAATTCACATTGATTTTGACAACAACAACCCAGGGGTTGTTTTAAACAGTTGGAACGGGTCTTCTACATTTGCTAAAATCGCGAACCCTGACGTTTCCGCTGAAAACGCTTCCCCCTTCGTTGGTCAATTCACAGCAGGTTCAGACAACGGAATAGGAATTGGAATTATTAATCCAGAAACAGTATTCACCACTCCTTTTGATCTTACATCACTATCTTACTTTAAAATGAAAGTTTGGTCAAATGAAGAAATCGTAGTTACATTTCATATTGAAAATGCTCCTGATTGGGGAAATAATATAGAAAGGACGGCGGCTATTAGTAGTAATCAATTAAATCAATGGATTGAGTTAACTTTCGATTTTTCTGGAGAAAGCAACATATTCATGAACAACATAGTAATCAAAATTGATGGAGATACTACCGTTGAAGGAGATACCTATTATTTTGATGATATTGTAGGACCCCCATTGTATGAGTCTGCTGCTTACCAATACAGCCCAGAAAATAATGACACAGCTGTGTCGGTTGGCTCAAATATGACCATCACAACAAATGACACGTTTACTGCAGGTCAGGGTGCTACCATTAGTAATGTGAACAGCGTAGTAGCTTTACGTCAAGGCGATATAAATGGACCTGACGTTCCTTTTACTGCTTCAATTAATGAGTCTAATAACGCAATTACAATTGACCCTACCAATAATTTAGGGTTCACGACTGCATACTGGTTTGGCGTTATTGATAACCAAATATACCATGCCAATGGAAGTCCTGTTAACGGAGTAAATGCGACATTTACAACAAAAGATCCTGTGGCAGGGGACATCAATGAGATGCTATTTGATTTTGATACTGTCAATACAGAACTTGACTTTGTAAGCTGGTCGGGAACTGGATTTGCAAAGATCTCAAATCCGGATGCCACAGGGATTAATACCTCTGCAAACGTTGGTCAATACACCCATGCTGGAAATGATTCAGGTCTGGAAAATGACTTGATTAATGGCGCCACTCCTTTAGAAGCTTTGGACTTCTCAGAAACACCTTTTATTAAAGTGAAAGTTTGGGTAGAAAAGCCTGTAGAGGTAATGGTAAGGATTCAAAACTTTCCAAACTATGGCCAAGGCTTTGATCAAACTATTTCCGTAACTGAAACAAACCAATGGGTGCAGTTAATTTTTAACTTTGGCTCTGTTACTGCTACCAACTATGATCGTGCGCAAATTTATTTTGACAGAGGTTTGACTGGAGGTTCAGTTGCTGGAGATGTTTATTATTTTGATGATTACGAGAAAAGCAACGTAGCGCCACAAGCTGAACTAACAATGAGCCCCGAAGAAGGAGCTTCTGGTGTGTCATTAGCATCTGGAATGTCCATAACCTCTAACTTAGCATTTCAAAACTTAGATGGTTCAACCATTACTAACATTAGCTCTTTAGTAGAGTTAAGAGAAAATAATGCCAGTGGTACAATCATACCCTCAATAATATCTATTTCGGACAGTAATTCACAAATAAATATTATGCCATCATCGCTTTTAAATCCAAACACAACGTACTGGTACGGCGTCTTGGAAAATACGATTCAGTTCGAGAACGGAGAAGCCCTAACAGCTGCAACTGCTAGCTTTACTACAACAGCAGAGGCTATCGAAATGGTTATTTATGAAGACTTTGATGACATCTCTTTAAGTACTGTTTCGGAAACCATGGGAGATCCTGCTGGATCCTATGTGCTAGCTATTGATCCTGTTGATAACTCCAATGCTGTGCAGCAGTGGGATAAAGGGAATTCTTGGGGAGGATGGGAACGAGTACACCTAGAAATGAGTTACCCTTTTGACATGGGACAACATGATTTGTTTTCGGTACGTGTATACTCGACTGTTCAAACACAAATGATGCTAAAGTTAGCGGATGCTAAAGATGATGGAGATCAAAATGGATTCATTGAAGTAAGACAAGATATTGTGTTAACCAACCAATGGCAAACCTTATATTTTGACATGTCAGACATTGCAGATGGTGTAAGCTTTAGCCATTTATTTATCTTTATAGGACCTGGGGATTCTAGTGTTACTGGCACCTTTTATATAGATAATATTGAAGGACCACAGCTGCAAAATACTGCCGGGCTAGAAGATTTAAATACTACTAGCTTTAGCATGTATCCAAACCCAAGTTATGATATTGTGTTTTTCAAAAACCTAAACGGAGCTACTGACATTAAAGTCTATGACTTAAATATGAGATTAGTAAAATCTGAATCAATTATAGCGAATCAAATTTCCATTAAAGGCTTAGAAACTGGACTTTACTTTATGGAAGTAAATGGACAGGTTAAAAGGTTGATTAAAAAATAAACTAACACTTTTAAATTTTTGTTACAATAAGCTCTTAACAAAGAGCTTATTGTTTATTAAGATATTAAATCACAAAAATGATGCTGATTAAAAAAAAATCACTTGGTACATTATCTTTAGCTTTTGCACTACTCATATCACTGTGCTCCTTTGGGCAGTCTATGATTGTAAAGGGTAAGGTAGTCGATGAAAAAGGCATCCCTTTAATAGGGGTCACAATTATAGAATTAGGGGTTAACAATGGAGCTGCTACAGATTTTGATGGGAACTACGTTCTAAATGTTCAGTCAGAATCGGCGAGTTTAGTTGTTTCTTATGTTGGATATCAAACGCAAACTGTTGAAGTTTCCGGAAAGTCAACGGTTAATGTAATTATGGCCGAAGATCTTGAATCACTCGAAGAAGTACAAGTCGTTGCTTTTTCTAAACAGAAAAAAAATAGTGTCATTGGATCCATTTCAACCGTAAAGGCATCTGATTTAAAAATACCATCGTCAAACTTAACGACTGCTTTCGCAGGTAAAATCGCAGGACTTATTTCATACCAACGCTCTGGAGAACCTGGGGCAGATAATGCTGAGTTTTTTATTCGTGGTGTGACTACTTTTGGTTACAAAAACAATCCTTTGATTTTGCTCGATGGATTGGAAATCACCACCTCTGATCTTGCACGTTTAGAACCTGATAACATTGCTACTTTTTCTATTATGAAAGATGCAACAGCCACATCGTTGTATGGGGCTCGTGGTGCTAACGGAGTGATCTTAGTCACTACAAAGGAAGGTAAAAAAGGGAAAGCACGTGTGTCTTTTAGATATGAAAACTCCTTTTCTGCACCATCCCAAACACCGGAGTTTTTAGGAGCAGTTGACTATATGAGAATGTACAATCAAGCACAGAGAATGCGCGATCAATCTGCACTATTAAAATATTCCATACAACAAATTACTGGCACAGAGCAAGGACTCAATCCAGAGTTATACCCGGATGTAGACTGGCATAATGAGTTATTTAAAGACTACACACTTAATAAAAAACTAAACCTAAACGTTTCAGGGGGTGGAGAAGTTGCACAATACTATTTGTCTGTATCACACTCTAACGAAACTGGTTTGTTAAAGGTAGATCCACTTAACAACTTTAACAATAATATTGATATAAAACGCTCCAATTTACGAGCAAACATCAATGTAAATCTAAGTAAGACCACCAAAGTAGCTGTAAAATATTACTCTTTATTTGAGCGTTACAACGGTCCAACCGTTAGCGCTACAGATATTTTTGGGATGGTAGCACAGGCAAATCCAGCAAACTTTCCAAAAACATTTACTCCGGATGAAAACACACTAGATTTTAACCATACACTATTTGGCAACAAAGGAAATGGTGGCTATCCAAATCCATATGCTGAGATGGTTAAAGGGTTTAGAGATCGATTTGCAAACACAACACTGGCACAGTTTGAACTAAAGCAAGACCTGTCTTTTATCACAGAAGGATTGAAAATTAGAGGAATGGCTTCGGTAAGAACCTACTCGGAAAATGAAAACTCTAGAAGCTTCACCCCTTTCTTTTACGGAATTGGACAATTAGAAACGGATTTAGGAACTTCTAATTATTTGTATCAAATTCAAGAAGGAACAGAGTTTTTAAATAACCCTTCCGTTTCTAATTATGGAAATAGTAATTTTTACTATCAACTAGTAACTGAATACAACCGTACTTTTAATGAAAAACACGAAATTGGTGGCCTTTTAGTTGCCAATGCATCTGAAGCCTTAAACACTATTGGTGGCGGGACTGCCTTTACTACTTTACCTTCAAGAAATATGGGGGTGTCTGGAAGAACTTCTTATAATTATGACAGTCGATTTTTTGCAGAGTTTAACTTTGGTTATAATGGATCTGAAAAATTTGCTAAAGAGAATCGCTTCGGGTTTTTCCCTTCTGCTGGGTTTGGTTGGATTGTTTCCAATGAAGCTTTTTTTGAAAAAAACTTACCTTCAGTTAACTTATTTAAATTGCGATATACGTACGGTCTGGTGGGGAATGATGGCATATCATCCGCAGATGATCGCTTCTTCTATCTATCAGAAGTAAATCTGAACAATGGAGGCACTGGTTACAACTGGGGCATCAACTACAACAACTACTACAATGGGTATAATGTTGATCGATACGACAATGCAAGTGTAACTTGGGAAGTTGCCGAAAAGGCAAATTACGGCTTAGAGTTAGGCTTGTTTAATAAAATCACACTCTTAGCTGAATACTTTGAGGAGCATAGAAAAAACATTTACATGGAGCGTCAGTACATTCCTGAAACAATGGGACTCACAACGTCTATTAATAGTAATGTTGGTGAGGTAAAAGCCAAAGGAGTCGACATTTCTCTTGATTACAACCATGCGTTTTCGGGTGATTTTTATATCACTGCCAGAGGAAACTTTACATATAGCACCAATGAAATCCTGGTCAATGGTGAACCCGAATACCAAAACCAAAACCTGAGTAGAATTGGACAGCCTATTAACCAACAGTGGGGGTATATTGCCGAGCGCTTATTTATTGATGAAGAAGACATTGCTAACTCACCTGAACAATTTAACGGCTTTGGCTCTACAAACACTTATTTACCTGGAGATATTAAATATAAAGACGTTAATGAAGATGGAGTAATTAATCAACTTGATCAAGCCCCAATTGGGAAGCCTTACGTGCCAGAAATTGTTTATGGATTTGGATTCTCAGCCGTTTATAAAGCCTTCGATTTTTCGGTGTTTATGCAAGGTGCTGCCCGAACGTCTTTTTTAATAGAGCCTTCAAATATTTCTCCGTTTGTAAACGAACGAAATGCCTTAAATATTATAGCAAACAACTACTGGTCTGAAAACAATCCAGACCCCAATGCTTTTTGGCCACGCTTATCTGTTAGCCCTGTAGAAAACAACGAAAAGCCGTCTACTTGGTGGCTAAGAGATGGTGACTTTTTAAGACTCAAAAGTATCGAGTTTGGATATACGTTCCCGGAAACAGAGACAGGGTTTTTCTCTAATTTAAATGCACGGGTTTATTGCACAGGATTAAACTTGTTAAATTTTGCTAAATTTGATTTATGGGATCCTGAAATGGCTGGAAACGGTCTTGGATACCCGCCCCAAAGAGTTTTTAACTTAGGAGTTCAATTAAAATTTTAAAACCAAAAAGAAAATGATTTTAAAAAACAATATTTTTTATATCTCCTTAGTAGGATTTCTAGCTCTCACAAGTTGTGAAGACTATTTAGACATTGTGCCTGATGGGACACAAGAACTAAGCTTGCTTTTTAACAGAAAAGAAACGGCATACAATGCCCTTGCGAATTGCTACAGTTATTTACCTAAAAATGATGGGGTTTATTCTACTTATGTTTTGGCAAGTGATGAATTAACTACGCCAGTAGACAAAGAGACGAATGCCATCAAAATGATGAAGGGTCAACTTAATAATTCTAGTAGCCTAAATGATGGCAAGCCCATTATGAGTTTTTGGTCTGGTTATTCTGCAAGTGGGTCTTCACAAGGCTCATTATGGGAAGCTATTCGTAGCTGTAACACCCTCATAGAAAACATAGACCTTGTTGTTGATATGACACAAGAAGAAAAAAATGAATGGAAAGCTGAGGCCAAATTTCTGAAAGCAAATTTTCACTTTATCCTACTTACCTATTACGGTCCTATTCCTGTAATTGACACCAATTTACCTATTTCAGCCTCGGATGAAGCTGTGCGTGTAGAGCGTCAAACGGTTGACTATTGTGTGAATTATATAGTATCTACTATTAATGAGTCTATTCCAAACTTGCCCGAGCGCGTGCTGGGAAGTAATGACATAGGCCGTGTAGATCAAGTGATTGCGAAGGCAATAAAATCACGAGTACTTTTGTACGCTGCAAGCCCATTATTTAACGGAAATAGTGGTTTTTACTCCGGTTTTGTTAACGAAGAAGGGACTCCTTTTTTCAATCAGACCGAAGATATAGCGAAATGGCAATTAGCTGCAAATGCTGCTAATGAAGCTATTGAAGCAGCGATAGCTCAAGGCGTATCTATGTACTACTACAATGGAGATGTACCATTATACGATAATCAAAATTGGCAGTATGAATTTATTCGAGACCAATATGATAACCGCTATGCAATTACCGACCCGTGGAATTCTGAATTAATTTGGGGCAGTTCTAATCCAGTAACTGGTGGTAACTGGTGGCAACTTCAAGCATCCGCACTTATGAAAGATCCAAGTTCTAGCTCGGTGGAGGCCGCGTGGCAATGGGTCGCTCCAACCTTAAGAATGGCAGAATTGTATTACACTAAAAATGGACTGCCTATTAGTGAAGATTTAAGTTTTGACTACGCAAACAGGTTTTCGGTCGAAAACGTTGCATTTAACCAACGATTTTATGCGCAATACGGAAACAGAACGGCTAAACTAAATTTAAATAGAGAACCCAGATTTTATTCATCCTTAGGATTTGACCGAGGGATTATGCGCTCATGGGGTGGACTATGGCAACTAAAAATGCGTTATGACGAAACCCACGGTCGATTTGGATTTACTAGTGATTATTTAACTTCTGGTTATTCGTTAAAAAAAATAATTCATCCGGACTCTGAAGGGGATGCCTATAACAAAATTGTTCCCTACCCATGGCCAATTATAAGACTATCTGAACTGTATTTAAATTATGCGGAGGCCTTAAACGAAGCAAATGGGCCAAGTCAGCAGGTCTATGATGCTTTAAACATGGTACGAGACCGGGCTGGGATTCCAACAATTGAAGAGGCTTGGAGTGATGCAACTATAGCTGCCAACGCAGGGAAGCACACAAACCCAGAAGGCTTAAGGGAAATTATTCAACAAGAACGCATGATTGAACTTGCGTTTGAAGGACATCGATATAACGATCTTAGGCGTTGGAAAATTGCAGAACAATACCTATCCACTCCTCTAAGAGGTTGGTCTGTTAACGAATCTTCGGAAGCTAATTTTTACTCTATAAGAGATATTGGGATTCGTTCCTTTTCAACGCCTCGTGATTATTTTCACCCAATTAGTTTTGATGAATTATCTATTAACCCTAACCTAGTCCAAAACCCAGGTTGGTAACCATATAAAAAAGATTTAAATGAAAAAGACTTTTATTTTATTTTCAACTTTAGTGTTCACATTAGTGTCATTAATTATGTCTTGTTCAAAAACAGATGACGGAGACACTACACCTCCAAGTCCGCTAACCGTAACTTCAACAACTCCGACAAATGGTGGGGGAATAATTTCTTATGAGCTGCCTTCAGACTCAGACATCTTATATGTAACTGCTGTTTACACCAACTCCAATGGAGAAGAAATAAGTCGTGTTTCTAGTAAATACAATACTGATATTGAAGTTTCTGGGCTTAATCAAACGACTTCAATTACAATACAACTTTTTGTTGTAGATGAAAGCTATAACAGGTCTATCCCTGTTGAAGTTGAGTTCACGCCACTTCCGTCGTTTATTTACCTAGTTCAAGAAAGTATTGAAATTGTTCCAGATTTAGGAGGTGTAAAGATTTCATGGGATAATATTGAATCTAAAACCGTTTTTGTGTTCTTGCATATAATGAACGCTGGAGTGGAAGAAGTAAGAATTTTATCTTCAAATAATAGTGAGGAAACACGTTTTGTGCGTGGATTAGAATCTGTTGAAATGACCTTTTCAACACGAATTGAAGACTTTGAAGGAAATACCACCACACTTGAAGAAAAAGGGAACGTTACCCCTCTGTTTGAACAAGAAATCGATAAGTCAAGCTGGAGCTTGATTGGTAATTTATCTGTGGATGGAAATGCATGGGAAGGAGAAATGACCAATTTCTGGGATAACGTGGTAGATACCTCGGCAGCAAGCAATGATGATAGCTATTTTATAATCTGGAGAGACCAAAATGGGGGAAGCCTAAATTGGCCGCTAGATATTGTGGTTGACATGAATAAAAATATTAAAATTCATCGTTTCACCCTGTGGCAACGCGCTTATTGGTATGGTGGACCTGATGGCCTTCCTTATTATTTCCAAGAAGAAAATATAAAAGCATTTGATCTTTACTCTAGTAATGATGCCCAAGAGTGGACCTTTCTTGGAGCTTATGACATTGGAGATCCAAGAGATGGAGAAGGCAATATTCCAAACGCTAGTTTAGAGGCAGCAGCTTCTGGACATGACTTTGAGCTAGAAGGTGTTTCGGAAGCTTTTAGATATTTAAAAATCTCAATCACATCCAATTTTGGAAGTGAAACCTATGTGCACGGCTCTGAGATTACTCTTTTTGGACTTGATAATCTATAGTGTAAATGAAAAGATTAATATTAATTTTATCTATACTTAGTTCTGTCGGTTTGTTAGCCGCTCAAAATATTCGTGCACTAGGCACTACTATAGTCGATGAAAACCAAGAGGAGGTTTTACTTCGCGGCGTCGGCTTAGGAGGATGGATGCTGCAAGAAGGCTACATGATGAATTCTAATGGAGCTGCAGATACACAACATGAGTTTAAAGAAAAATTAATCCTATTGGTTGGAGCTGATAACACCGGTCAATTTTACCAAAACTGGCTTGATAATTTCGTAACAGAAGCAGATATAAATGCTATTGCCAGTTGGGGATTTAACTCGGTTAGGGTAGCGCTTCATTATAACCTATTAACCCTACCGATTGAAGAGGAGCCTGTTGCAGGTGAAAACACATGGATAGAAGAGGGGTTTGAAAGAATAGACGAATTAATGAGCTGGTGTGCAGCCAATAATATATATCTTATTTTAGATTTACATGCAGCGCCTGGCGGTCAAGGCTCTGATGCGGCTATTTCTGACTATGACATAGACAAACCTTCTCTTTGGGAAAGTGAGCTAAATAGAAACAAAACAGTAGCCCTTTGGGGTCAATTAGCGAATCGATACAAAAACGAACCTTGGATGGGTGGGTACGGATTATTGAATGAAGTTAATTGGTGGCCTTTAGATGGATCTGTGTTAAGGGCCTTTTTTATAGAAGCAACACAAGCAATCCGCGCAGTAGATCAAAACCACATCATTTTTATTGGAGGTAATTCTTGGTCTAATGATTTTAATGGCTTAACACCGCCTTGGGACTCTAACTTAGTTTATGAATTTCATAAGTATTGGAGTTACAATGACACCGAGTCAATTCAATGGGTTTTGGATATGCAAAACCAACATAACATCCCCCTTTGGTGTGGGGAAACAGGCGAAAATTCAAATGTATGGTATAGAGATGCTATGAATTTGTATGAGACTAATAATATTGGATGGTCTTGTTGGCCGTACAAACGAATTGCTACTACGGTTGCTCCTTATTCGATCCCGTCAAACGCAAATTATGAGGCGATTATCAATTTTTGGAAAGGTGAGGGACCTGAACCTAGTTTAGCAGACGCTATGGCTGGTCTTAACCAATTAACAGATGATTTATTATTAGAAAACAATACCTTTTATAAAGATGTCGTTGACGCCTACATTAGACAACCTCAAGACAATACAGCTATCCCTTACTCGAATCATACAATTCCAGGTTTAGTACACCTGTCTGACTATGACTTAGGCACCAATGGTGTTGCTTATTATGACCAAGATGTCGCAAACTATTCGCTATCAACTGATGAATATGAAGCATGGAATAGAGGGTGGAGCTATCGGAATGATGGCGTAGACATTCAAGAAAATTCAGATATAAATAATAGTAACGGTCTTCACATATCGTTCGTAGAAAAAGATGAATGGGTTAATTACACCCTCGATGTTCAAGAGTCTGGGTTTTATAATATCGACTTAAGATATGCCACCCCACAATCTGGTGGACAGCTTAAGTACTTGATAAACGGCAATGATATATCTGAACAAATTACACTTTCAAATTCGGGAGGATGGACCTATTTCACTAACCATAGTACTAGTAACATTTATATAGAGGAAGGTGTTCAGACGTTTAAGATATTGGTATTGGGAACCACTAGCTTCAATATGAGTAGTCTTAACTTTTCTATATCTAACGATCCAACACCCGCTATGCAAGCTATGAGTGCCGTTACAGTTTCAGATGAACGCTCTGTACATCTCGCATTAAACCACCCTTTAAATGCACAAACAATTGAAGTCTCAGACTTTGAGTTTTTGATAAATGGAAACGCTTCAAACATTGAGTCTATTCAAATCGACCCAACAAACAGCCTCGTGTTAGTTATTACATTATCTGATTATTTACACTACCAAGATGATCTCAAAATTAATCATGCCGGTGGTGTCATAAATTCTGTATACAATTCTTTATTAGGTACTTTAGTTAATTTTCCAGTACAAAACAACCTAGATGAACGGTTTTATATTCCAGGTTTAATTCAAGCTGAAAGCTACACAAGTCAATCAGGCCTTGCGACAGAAAACACATCCGATTCTGGAGGGGGTTTAAATATTGGATATACAGATGTAAACGATTATGCAGAATACCCTGTGTTTATTAGCCAATCTGGAATCTATGATTTAAACTTTAGAATTGCAGCTCAAAACCAAACTGGACGAATTGAACTTTCCCTTATTGAAAACGAAACAAGCGAAGTTGTAGGTTCATTTAATTTACCAACGACAGGTGGATGGCAATCCTGGGCCACTAATACCCATGAAATCAACTTAGAAGCTGGTGTATATACATTAAAACTTAGAGTCGCTCTGGCTGGCTTTAATTTAAATTGGATGGAGTTTTTATATTCGGATAATAATCTAAACACGAATACATTAGAAAATACCAATCCTTATATTTCATTATACCCAAACCCCTTCAATAATTCATTAACTTTAAAGACAACTCTTAACAATCATATTGGTTCAATAGAATTATATGACATATCCGGGCGTATAGTTCTCACAAAAACTGAGATTAACGCAAGCTCAAAAATGCTTAATCTAGAGGGATTGACAAGCGGTTCTTACTTTGTAAAAATCACAACAAACAAAGGAACAATTACAAAAAAAATAATAAAATACTAACCAATATATAAACTTCTAAAATGAATTTTAGAGCATTACTATTTTTCGGAATTTTAAGCACAAGCTGTGCTAAGAATGAAAATAAATCAACCGTAATTTATTCAACAGATGACAAACTTGCTGTTGTATACACAACTGCTTCCAATACAACACAAAGGCTGGAGGTTACAGATACTAAGACATTTAAAAAGCTAAGCCAAGCTATGGAACATGAGGTGTCTGTTTTTGTAAATCCAAAAAAATCGTTTCAATCATTTATAGGTATTGGAGGAGCAATTACAGATGCATCCGCTGAAGTTTTCGCAAAACTACCTGAAGAAAAGCAAGAAGAAATTCTAAGTGCCTATTACGATCCTAATAAAGGAATTGGCTATTCGTTATTAAGAACGCCTATACACAGTGCCGATTTTAGTAGTGAAACATTTACTTATGTGTCTGATGAACTGAAGGCATTAACTAGTTTTTCTATTGACCACGATAAGAAATATCGAATTCCACTCATTAAAAGAGCCTTAAAAGCAGCAGGTGGTAGTTTATTAACCTATGCAAGCCCGTGGAGTCCTCCTGCTTTTATGAAGGACAGTAAAAACATGCTTAATGGTGGAAAACTCCTTCCAGAATATTATGAGTCTTGGGCGCTTTATTACACGAAATTCATAAAAGCTTATGAGGCAGAAGGGATGCCTATCTGGGGTATTACTATACAAAATGAGCCTATGGCCGTGCAACGCTGGGAATCTTGTATATATACAGCAGAAGAAGAGCGTGATTTCTTAAAAAATCACTTAGGACCAACAATGGAGCGCGAAGGCTTAGGCGATAAAAAAATTGTAGTATGGGATCACAATAGAGATTTAATTAGCAATCGCGCTAGTACTATTTTTGATGATCCAGAAGCAGCTAAATATGCTTGGGGTATTGGATTTCATTGGTACGAACGCTGGGCGGGCGGAAAATCAATGTTTGACAACTTAAAAAATGTAACAGAATCATATCCGGATAAAAAACTACTGTTTACTGAAGGATGTATTGAGGCATTTGATGCTGATAAATACCAATTTTGGCCAAATGCAGAACGTTATGGATCTTCTATGATTAATGATTTCAACAACGGAACTGTTGGCTGGACTGATTGGAACATTTTATTAGATCAAAATGGGGGACCAAACCATGTCGGTAATTTTTGTTTTGCACCCATTCATGCAGACGTAGATACCAAGGAAGTAGTCATGACTCCATCTTATTATTACATAGGTCATTTCTCTAAATTTATTAAACCAGGAGCGAAACGTATTAGCACTGTTTCAAGTAGAAGTCACCTGTTAAGCACCTCTTTTATGAACGAAGACAGAAGCATTGCAACAGTTGTGATGAATGAAACGGATCAAGGCATTAACTACAAAATGTATATTGGCATGAAAGGATTTGAACAGTATATTCCCGCTCATTCAATACAAACAATAGTATACTAATATTATTTAATCTGTAAACTTAGTTTAACCCTGGTGACCTCAATTACCAGGGTCTTTTTATTGCAAATAGGAAGTAGCAGTCCTGCTTTAAAAAAATTGCACAAATAACTATATTTTAGCCACTTATTATGATTTAACTTCATTTAATACAATTAAAGAATGAGGGGACACAATCCACTAGTGAAAAAAATATTTTATAGTACCTTTGGGTATAGACCCCTAAAGAAATAAAACCATTGAAAACAACTTGTATCATAAAACATATCGAAGACAATAGCTTGGTGTGGTTTGAACCAGAAAACCAATATGTTGTAATAGAGAAGATAACGGGCATTGTTTTAGAACAGGTTCATGAAAAAATTCCGATCCAATCGATCATAAAATACCTGGTAAAAGAACTGGACATCCCTTTAGAAAAGGCTAAGACCTTTGTGAGTGATGTTCAAGATTTTTACCGAAAGAGTACCCAGACATATCCAAAACAAGTAGATCTTAGTGAGAAAAAAATTAAACCACCAAATACGTTTGAACATATAAAGTACTATCATATTGACGACCTTGTTGTAAAGGTTGAGTATGCTTCAAATATAGAATTAGAATTGGTACATCTAAAATTTGCACATTTAGAGGCTACAAAAGAAACAAAGGAAACACATACTTTTAGAGTGTTTAGACACTCTAAAAAAATTTATTTGTTGGTAAATAATGATTTTATTGGCTCTTGGACTGCTAAAGACGTACACTACTTTCAAGGTAAGTTTTCAATGGAATTAGTTCAAGTACTCTATCAAAAAAAAGAAACTGAATGGCTTGGGGTCTTTCACGCATCAGCTGTTGGTAAAAACGGAAAATGCATGTTGTTTTTAGGCGATTCAGGAAACGGAAAGAGCACCTCCTTAGCACTACTTCAGGCGCATGGTTTTGAATGCATTGCCGACGATTTTGTGCCCGTTGATGCCCACAGCCAAGAGGTCTATAAGTTTCCTGCAGCCATTTCAATTAAGCGTAATAGTATTCCCGTTCTTTTGCCCTATTACCCAATATTAGAAATATCTGAAGAGTTTCATTTAAAACAACTGGATAAACATGTGCGATATCTTCCCCCAGTAAACGAGCTCTCACCCAACAAGATGCCTTGTGACGGCTTTGTGTTTATTAAATATGACGCTAAGGCTCCTTTTTCATGTACTCAAATATCTAGTGTTCGAGCCTTTGAAAAGATTGTGCCTGATTCTTGGTTATCCCCAATAGCGGCCAATGCAGCGACCTTCTTAAACTGGTTTAGTAAACAACGTTGTTATGAGTTAATTTATAATGACAATTCAGAAATGATCTCAGAAGTTCATAAATTATATTCCGATGAATTATAAAGAAACCTATTATTTTATAGCAAGAAGTCTTACGAGTTCAAATACAGAAAAAAACTTCAAATGGGTAGAGTCTCAAATAAAAGAAAAGACGGTAAACTGGGAGCATGTGGTGCAAGTGAGTACAGCTAACTATGTACTGCCCGCTTTATATAGTAATTTAAAAAAATGCAAGCTTTTACCTTTTCTTCCCTCTGATCTAGTAAAATATATGGGATATATAACCGAATTAAACAGAGAGCGAAACTTGGCTATTATAGAACAAGCCAAAGAACTAAATAGCTTTCTAAAAAGTCACTCTATACAGCCTGTGTTTATAAAAGGAACGGCCTCGATTGTTCAGGGATTGTATCACGACGTTGCCGAACGAATGGTAGGAGATATTGACTTCATAGTTCCTATTGAGCAGTACCAAGCTTCGTATGATCTTTTAAAAACACAGGGATATATAAGAGTTAATAAAACTAAATATGATCACCCAAATTATAATTACAAGCATCAACCTAGGCTGTGTCACTCTAGCAAAATTGCTGCAGTAGAAGTTCATAAAGAGCTGCTCGACAAAAAAAAATACAACCTTGAATTCAATTACAAAAAAATTTCAAAAAGCAGCTTTGAAACAGAAAACGGCTTTTTAGTAATGGGCTACAGAGACCAATTGGCATTAAGTATAATGGCAAATCAAATCAATGATTACGGTCAGTATTTTAAAAAAATTAGTTTGCGTAATGCCTATGATGTATTATTGTTTTCTCAAAAAACAGATGCTGTAAAAGCTTTAGAAGGCTATTCAAAACTATTTAATCCCCTTAATAATTGCATAAGCACTTGTAACATTATTTTTGGCAATCTCAGGCAATTAAGTCATACCCCAACAAGGGCCTCAAAAGCTTATTATAAGCAATTTGACCGACTAATGTCACACCCACTGTATAACAGACTACATTATAAGTTTGTTGGAGGATTTCTATGGCCAAGAGGATACTTAGTAACAATTTCAAAAGCTTTCTACAAAATGGACTATACAGTGCATTTATTAAAAAGGCTCACAGATCTCGAGTGGTTGAAAGGGAAACTAATTAAAAACTAGTTTAAAGACTCTTAAATAGAGTTCATTTCTAAAATAAAGGTTCAAATCCCTAAAAAATTGAATCAGTCTTCCTTGTATTATTAACTAGGTATCCTAAGTATACAGGGTTTAAACTTAAAAAATAAGATTCAACCAATAGACCCCCAATATAAACGAGTCCAATCAAAGGCACGGTCCCATTAGTAAACCTACTTGCGACAAAAACAATTACAAAATTAAAAAGGACAAGAAAAATATACGTAGAAGTCCAGTATTTAATTTTGCTTTTTTCTTTATTAGCATAGAGGTTAAATAATTTACTTCTAGAGTAGGTGAAAAACATTTTTAAAGTCACAACTATAGTCACAAAGGAAACTAAAAAATAAAGCAGTGCGAGATCTTTATAATTTGCGACAGTGTCGTAATCAATTAAAATAAATCCAAGGTTAGGAAGTAGTCTGTTTTTTACGACACTAAATCCAGAAATATTAAAAATATAAGTAACTAATAAAAGGCCTAAAAAGCAATACATAAAAACCGGTGCTTTAGCCTTTTTTTTGGTCAAAACTGATCTTATATGACAATATAAAAAGATGAAAACCATATATCTTAAAAAAATAACTAATATAAATGGTGGATAAACATCAAGTGTAAGTTTAACAATGCATAAAAGCCCTAAAGCGGAAAAGCAGAGCATATATGACATGAGGCTGTCTAAATGGTATTATTTCCCTCTGTTCTGTTTTTGTAAACTCGTGAAAAGAAAAACATCTGTACAATAAATCCGAAAATTACAAACAATAACAACATTTTACCTTTTTTTTTTAAAAAATCAAAGGTAATAATTTATTTTAAATACTTAGTTATATTACAATAAAATGTATTAATTACAAGTTATAGCTAGAGGTGCAATAATTTGATTATGAACTGGTTAAATTAAAAAATAATGCTAGTAAATTGATATTGTGAGTTACTTTCTTTGGAACTGCAAATACACCTAATCCATAGGAGAATCCTCCGCATACAACTAAAATTTCTAGAACTTAAAGGGCTTCGTAATGAAATGCTTCAATGGAACCCTGTGTGCTTGGTGCCAATGTGGTTAAAGTGAATATGAGGATTAAAGCTTATTTAGCTTTAGAATAAATCCACTTTAAATAATTTTTATCATCAAATGCGTAGTCCCAACTGTTATGACCAACATTTTCATATAACGTCAGTTTAGGACTGCCGCCTGCTTCGATAATCGCAGAAACCATATTTAAAGAATGTTTTGGGCTAACTACATTGTCATCGGAACCATGAAAAACCCAAATAGAAACTTTCTTAGCATATAAAGAAGCAAATGCTGTACTTCCATTTCCACATATTGGTGTGGCGGCAGCAAACATGTTTGGTCTTCTGTATAGTATTTCAAAAGTTCCCATGCCCCCCATAGACAAACCACTTACATAAATTCTTTGTTTATCTACTTGTTTTTTTTCTATAAACTGATCCATCAACCTAATAACTAGTTGTAAACTTTTATTCGGTTTTGTAATTGTATCCTCAAATTTTGCATCCCATGAATCGGATGTTGAATTCGCCCACCTGTCATTAGTTGAACATTGAGGGAATAGCACCCAAGAATTATATTTTTCTCTATTTTCCTTTTTTAAAAAAAGTACGCCGCCATGGGTTAGCTGAGAAGAGTTGTCATTCCCTCTTTCTCCAGAACCGTGTAAAACTAAATGTACAGGATATTTTTGGGATGGGTTGTAGTTTAAAGGCTTTAAAATTCGGTAATTAAGGGTGTCATTTTCAAAAACAAATAACTCCTTTTCATATAACTCAAAGTCTTGAGAATATAAATTGCTAAGGGTAAAAAGAAAGACTAGAAAGGTTAAATATTTCATTATAAATAGTTGTTACTTTATTGCACATCCCTGATGTGTAATGGATTAGAATAAATTAAAAGTTTACTATTTTCAAATTTAAACATTTAATATAATACATTGTAAAACCTTAAAGTTATTTCGTTTTTTGTTTAAATCAGTTGATATATACAACTGTTAACCCTAATCTCTTTTTTGAAAAGTGAAAAACATACGCTCTAACTTTGTGAAAGACTCAAACTATACGGCTCACAGAATCAATGTTTTAAAAAAAGGCGATCGTTTAGCACTAGTCAAAAAGCATTCTAAGAATGCCTCAATACCCACAGTTCTACTTTTTCTGAGTCACGCCAATGCTGGTTGCGTTTAGTTTTATCAGATGCTTTTTTAACGTCTCTTTTAAGGCTTTTTTCCAGTTGAAACCTGCCGCCAGAAGCGAGTTCTTTTTCAATAGGGTGATTGGGTGTGGCTTTTGTGATTTGCGCTAAATTTGAGAAAATAACAACGAGCTTCCCATCGGGCAAAAGGCGTTGTTTTGCGGCTTCAAAAAACTCAGGAAAAAGCGTTTCATGGTAGTAAATTGCTTCGTCATTTGTATCTAAAGTATGTGACGCTGGTAACCACGGTGGATTAAAAACAATCAATTCCGTTGGTTTTTCCCACTTTCCAAAAAGGGATCCAAAATCCAATTCTACTTTTCGAGAAAGTTTTGTGTCGCCCATAAATTCTTTGAGGCCTACAATCGCATTGGGGTTGGTATCCGTTCCAAACACTTTTTGAAATCCGTGTTTCACCATTTGAAACGAGAGGACACCACTTCCTATACCCACATCAATGGCTGATTTTTTAGGGCCGTCATACCGTTTGAGCCAATTGTCAAAAAGGATTAAATGATCGAAACGGGTTGGAAAATACGTGCCATAATACGGATGTATTTTATTTCGCAAAACCGGAACCGTTATTCCATTTTGATACCACTGCCACGCACTATTGAGCCCTTGAAGTTTCGGAAACGTCAACAAGAAATCGCTCGTTTCTGGATAAAATGTTTTTAACCAACCAATAGAAGGCGCTTTTTTGACGATTAGTTTGTGATCCACAATTTCAATTAAAATAAGCTTAGAAAGTTTGCGATACGCATCCCTATACGCACGCTGTTCTTTAAAAGAGTTGCCTGAAAACTTTCGTTTAAGATGGATTTGAAGCTCCTTAAGCAGTGTCAATCCATTGCTATAAAAGGCCGTAATCAACACGGGGCGTCCCGATTCTAATGATCGAATTGTCCCCTTTACATCTGAAGCGCGGCTAAACAACTCTAGTTGCGCTTTTGAACTTAAAATTGGAGTTGGGGTATTTATGTCCTTGTGTGTAATCATGTATTGTTTTTTTCATCGTACAAAGTCATGCATACGAGCCTGGCAAAGATACTTTTTTTAAACCCTGAAACTAAATTCGAAACGTATCAAATTTTGTCTCTTGGTCAGGCTATCAATAGAAACCCTTTCAAAGAACCACAGCCACCAATAGACATAGAAACATCTATCGTTATAGTTAATGGCGAAGTATTGGAAACGCATAAGTATGTATTAGATGAAAACTTCGTGTTTAAAAATTTAGTTGGAGGAAGCATATTGAAATAGGTTGCGATAAATAGAGATTAAAGCTGTTGTAAACTATCATAAATAGCATTATTCGTACAAAATTCGTACAAATATTAAACTAAAAAATCCGTAACACTCTATAAATAAAGTAATTACGGATTCTTATCGTACACCCAATTGAGCTGTTTTCGAAACAAACACTGGATTTTTTAAACAACTTTTTTTAACTTCTTTGAAAAAATAAAACCCAAAATTGAGTTTGATTTTTAATCCCTAACAAAACGCACCGACAAGCCGTTTTGCTTGCTGTAGTTGGACCTGATTAGGAGAATGTTATTGGAGAACAGGTTGCGGTACCATGCGCTATTTGTATTGTTCTCAGTGGAACTCCGAAAGAAAGCATTGTTACCCTCATTGAGGAACGAACCATAGAAGTTACGGTAACCCTCAGGGAAAGCGTTAAAACCACTGTCGTTGTTTAAACTTTGGTCGTTGCCTGGTGCTCCTGGCTCTGTGGAACTATTCCATCCTGTGGTGGATGCCATTGCTTTGGCTATCTTGTTTCCTGTGGTTGTATCATCGTAATTATAGCCATTCGCTATGAGGTGGTTTTCTAAGGTTGTCCACTCAGCATCACTTGGGACATGCCAACCTTCTGGGGCAAATTCTTTATTTGGGGTGTTAGGGTCTGTATCGTGAATACCCATTACGGCATACCAGTTATAAAGTCTTGGCTTTGTAGGGTCGTTGTTATAATAACACCAAGCGCCTGTGGTAAGGTTTTCCCACTCTGTTGCATTTGTAACCTCTGGAATAGGGGTGCCATCTCTGTACGTCACCATCTCAGCGTTATCCACTGTCCAAACCTGGTTGCCGTAAGTAAGATAATCATAGGTGTTGCCGTTTATGTCCGTTACTGTGCCAGATTCATTAAATCCTTCGTCTATGTCACCGTCACAATCGTTGTCAATACCATCTTCGATTTCGGTGGCTCCTGGGTTAACTTGAGCATCATTATCATCGCAGTCGCCTTGGTTAACTGAATAGCCATCATAATCATTATCCAAATCAGATTCTGTAAATGAATATTGAAGAACGTTTGAATAAGACACCCCTAAGTTACTTTCAACTCTAAGTCTTATAAAATATGTTGTATTTGTGTCTAGATAGAGTAATTGTATTTGATCATTGTTATCATATAAATAATTAGTTCCTGGATTGTTATTTGGCCATCCAAAAAAAATTAAATCATTTTCATCAGGAACTGTATTTTCTTGGCTAATAAAGGCTCTAACATCAATTACATCACTACCATTTGTATCAATTGAATATCTTATATATTGACCATGAAAAATATCATATATTCTAATTTCAGCTTTACAAGCACCCCATGTTAGCTGTCCCTCACAAAATTTAAGTGTTCCATTGTTTTCAGGTGAAGGAATTTGAGTCCAATTTTCTCCATCCCAATAGAGCATATCACCAACTGTACTTCCTGGTGATAAACCAGAGCTTGTAGTATTGTTTTCAAAATAAGCCTTTGTTACTGCGTCTTGAGCCTCTGTCGGGTCTGCTATACCTTTTAATTGTATTCCATTGGCATCATTACCCTGAGTTAGTACTTGTTCTATATCCTGTTCGCTGTTTTCAATTTCAGTATCTACATAATTTTTTGTAACCGCATCTTGAGCCTCTGTTGGGTCTTGTAAATCTTTTATCTGTTGATTGTTGGCTGAGTTGTTTTCAGCGAGTACTGCTTCTAAATTTGGTGTGGTTGGTGTGCTGTTTCCACTGTTTTCTGCATAAAGAGCATAAGGGACACTTAGCAATTGCGTGGTGCCCATAGCTAAATAACCATTGCCTGTATCAAGCTCTATCCCTAAGTAATAACTTCCCAATGACCAGTCTAATGCTGAAAACGAACCTAAATTGGCTGTGCCCTGTCCAATAACAAGATTTACTTGTCCTAAATCATCTGTTGAAACGTAGTGTGTTTCTGTAAAAATAGGTACTGCAGTTAGTGAGCCTTGAACAACATTAAACTTAAAATACACATTGGTATTTATAATTAAATCCCCAGCACTGTTTCTTACCGTAGCTTGGTAATTGAATCCTTGAGGAGCTTGAGCTTGTAGTTGTGTGAGTGCTGCTATGGCTAGACATAGAATGGCATAAAACTTTTTCATAACTAAATTGGTGTATATTTCAAAGATAAGAAATATAAGTCTAACCTACTTAAGAGGCTTAGAAATAGCTGAACTGAAAGAGGAAGATAGCTATGGTTTAGTTGCTCGTAATATTATATATTTAATTGTCAGAATCTAATTCATTTAGCAAATCTAAAAGCTTTATGTTTTTTTTGTTTTTTAGCTCAACTTTTTTAAAAAACACACCTGACTTATATATTTCTACTGAATCCTTTATTCTGCCACTTCTGTTTCCTTTAACTTCTGCACTTGCAGTATAATTTCCGTTTTTACTGTAAAAAATCCAAGTTCCAAAAGGACCACTTTCTGAATAATAGTCCCCCGATTTATATAAATTACCATTTTGCCAATACTTTTTAAATTGTCCTATTCCTGTCTCATTGTTGAATTCTTCAGTATAATCTTTTACACCATTCAAATAAGCTGTATTGAACCAAGAATTTTCTGTACTTTTTGAATCACTTGTTAAAACATCATTATTGTAAACTTTAGAACTAAGATTATTATAATTCGTTATTGTTAAAACATCGCCCAGCCATTCTTTTTGTATATTTTCTTTTGAATTGTACCTTATCCATTTTTTATTTTTTCTATCTAATTCAATAGACTCGATGCCACAGTCATTATAACTAACTGTTCCATTAATTTTTTTTTGCGAAAAGGAGATTTTGATTAATACTTCCTTTATTTGATATACTAACATTTCTATGGATTCTTCTGTGTAATCTGCTAATAGTGAATTTCTGTCTGTTTCAAATAATTCACTATACTCTTCATATAGAAACTCCACATCCTCACTCCAATGAAGCGTTAACTTCCTTCCAAATAAACCTCGTTGAGAGTTAATTAAATATAATGAACCCAATGAATCGACTTCTAAATCAATAAAAGCCCCAATCAAGGATTCATCATCGATAAAAAAGTCCTCACCACATTTATCAAGTGTAGAGAATTCACTATTTATACCATACTCTGATTCTTGCCCAAAAGAAACAAAAGAAACAAAAGAAACAAGTAAAGCAAGTGTAAAAAGTAAGTTTTTCATTGGTTAAATATTTTAAAGGCAAGTTAAAAAAATTATCCCCAAAAACAATAAATTATTCTTGGGGATAATTTGTACACCCAATTGAGCTATTTTCGAAACAAAGTCTCTGTTTTATAAAAAGTTTTGGGGAAAGAATTAATCAATTGTAACACCAACTTTTTCAGACTCAGTTCCATATTGATCTGTAGACGATAATAACATACTACTTCCAACAGTTTGTTGAGGATCAAAACTGATATCAAAATTTGTACCTGTTTGATCTAAATTTATATCAGTGATTTTAGCTTTAGTATAATGACTTTCAAAATCGACCCACTCAAGCTTATCATTGGTAAATGATTTTGTTCCACTAGTGTCAAATCCTCCATAAAAATCAAGACTGGTGTAACCGTCTGAAGAGAAAATACCAGTAAGCTGACTTTTATAAATTTCCTCCTCTCCATTACTGAAAGTAACTTTTAAAGATGGTCCATAATGTTCACCTCCACTAATAGTAATCGAATTAGAGCCCTCAGGGATATTATCAAACGGTATATTCCACTCTCCATTTGCATTAGCAACAGTAGAATTGAATGAATTACCACCAATGAAAATTTCAACAGTTTGACCAGGCTCAGCTGTGCCACTAAATTCTGTAAAGTCATAAGTTCCGTTACTTTCCAATTGGTCTAAATAAAACGAATTAAATTTAAATGGAACGCCACTTGAGTCGCTAAGTCTGAATACATTTGCATCACTTTTAGAGTTTAGTTCCAAACTACCGTAAAATAGAATTCCATCAGAATAATCAGTTGTCAATCTATTTATTTCAAATCTTGAACCATCAAGTGAACCTGCATCTGAATAAGTATCATAGTATATTAATGGTTCATAATTAGTTCCTGTAGGCACTCTGTTAGTAAAATCATCCAATATCACATAATTACTCTCACCTTCTATTTCTGCTAAAGCGGTTCCTAAAATATCTCCATTAATGGCATAAGCTGTAACAGTATTTCCTTGGGTTGAATACCCCATCACTCTATCTACTGATAATGACAAAACTACAGGAGAATCAGGTAAAGTTGCATTCTCTAAATTTTCTATTCTTAAAGTTAATTCGTCAATTTTTGCTTGGAAAAATGTTTTTGTAACCGCGTCTTGATCATCAACTGGGTCTGCTACATTTTTAATTTGATTGCCTTGGGCGCTTATTGTCCCATTGAGTTCAATGCCTTGTGCGTAGCTTAGTGCTGTAAAAAG
>ENA-OQVM01000873-OQVM01000873.1-marine-metagenome-genome-assembly--contig:-NODE-873-length-43036-cov-25.993971_pt1 | contig 43036 bp, 46 predicted proteins | sample MGYA00237776_ERZ505498 | MGnify/ENA primary metagenome ERZ505498 (study PRJEB26159, sample SAMN06265151) | marine metagenome | isolation source: Helgoland LTER site | place: Germany:Helgoland, sampling...
GAGAGAAATAATACTCAGGTAATCGCTCAGCAGAATGGAGATCCAAGTGCTGTAATATTTGATGCTGTAAATTCAGCTAAATCAAAAAATATTGATATTGTTTTAGCGGATACGGCCGGGAGATTGCCAACTCAGAAGAATCTAATTGATGAGATTACAAAAATAAAAAGAGTCATAACAAAGTGTCATTCTGTTGCGCCTCAAGAAGTAATGTTAGTCATTGATGCAAATACTGGTCAAAATGCGATCAATCAGCTCAAAATATTTAATGACGCTTTGAACGTAACTGGTTTGATTATAACCAAGTTAGATGGCACAGCGAAGGGTGGAATTGTTGCGGCTATTGCAAAAGATCAACCAACACCATTGAGATATGTTGGTGTAGGAGAAAAAATCGATGATTTAAAGGTTTTTAATGCAGAGGACTATGTTGAGGGGATGATTGAATGATAACCTTTGAAAAAGTATGTAAGAGTTATCCAAATAGCCCTGAAATACTACAAAATATTAATTTAGAAATATCTTCAGGTGAGCTTGTATTTGTTACTGGTCCATCAGGCGCAGGGAAAACGACACTTCTTAAACTTATATCGGCCATAGAAAAACCAAGCTCAGGATCAATTATTTTTGAAAGTCAAAATCTTTCAAGCATTAAAGATAAAGAAATACCTATCCTGAGAAGGCGTTTTGGAATGATATTTCAAGACCATAAACTGCTTTACGATAGAAATTGTTTTGAAAACGTTGCCCTGCCATTGGAAATTAATAACATGTCAAAAGCAGATATAAATCGAAGGGTAAGAGCTGCACTTGATAAAGTAGATTTGCTCAAAAAAGAAAAAATGATGCCCGTTACACTCTCGGGAGGAGAGCAACAAAGATTGGCAATTGCCAGAGCGATTGTATCAAGACCTTCAATTCTTATTGCAGATGAGCCTACAGCAAATCTTGACAAAGAGTATGCAGAGGAAATAATGAATATTTTTTATAGTTTCCAACAAGTTGGTGTAACTGTCATTATTTCAACACATGAAATACCATCAACTAAAATTAATTTTAAAAGATTCCAACTCAATGGGGGATCAATTCAAAATTTAATAAGCCATGTTCAAATACCTTCATAATCACTATCAGGCTTTTTTAAATGGATTTTCAAGATTCATTAATAATATTGGTGCATCCATTATGATGATCATTGTCATTGGCATAACCCTTTGCTTACCAAGTGCAGGTTTGTTGCTTATTGAAAATGCGAGCCAAATTTCACAAAATATAGAACACGAAGCGGAAATTAGTATTTTTCTTGATAAAACCGTCTCAAAAGACCAAATTGACTTCATTCAATTAAGCCTCAAAAAAAATAGTTTAGTAAAAAAAATTCATTTTGAACCCAAACTGATTGCCTGGGAAAAACTTCAAACTAAACTTGATGTAGCCGTAAGCTCAAGTGTTTCTGCCAACCCACTTCCTGATGCTTTTTTTATATCATTAAATACACTTGATGAAATTAAAATTCAAAAACTCATAGACAGTCTTGATGGGATTGATGGGATTGATAGTGTCATACTAGACGGAAATTGGATTAAAAAGCTTAGAATTGGTCTATCGCTAGGAAAATTAAGTATATTTTTTATAGCTTCACTTTTAATAATTGTCCTTCTGGTTGTAATTGGAAATACAATTCGCCTCCAAACGCTTACTTATAAAGATGAAATTGAAGTCAGCAAATTAATTGGTGCAACAAATGCTTTTATTCAAAGACCTTTCATGTATACAGGCATATTATATGGGCTAGGAGGAGGGATTCTTACCATTTCTATATTAAAACTATCCGTCTTTGGTTTAAATGCCACATTAAATAAGTTAGTTTCAATATTTGGTACAGATTTCATTTTTAATGATTTGCCACAAAATTATTACATGTACATTATAGTTCTAGCGATGCTTATTGGCCTAGTTTCATCATATATCTCAGCAAGAAATTCGATCCAAAGACTAAAAATTTATAAATAAAATATTGTTTTAATTGAACTTTATACAGAAAACTAGCACTCATGTATAAAGAGTGCTAAAATATTATTATGACAAATACATTTTCATTATCAAGATATAACGTAACTGATAGTTTTGATTTATATCAAAGAGAAATTAGAGCTTTTCCTTCACTTACCGCTGAAGAAGAGCATGAGCTTGGTACAAAATTAAAACTTAACAATGACCTAGAAGCAGCAAAAAAACTAATTTTGTCGCATTTAAAATTAGTTATCAAAATTGCTAGGTCTTACAGTGGGTATGGCCTTCCAGTATCTGACCTTGTTCAAGAGGGTAATGTTGGCCTAATGAAAGCTGTTAAAAAATTTGACGTAGATAAGGGTGTTCGCTTGGTATCTTATGCCATTTTCTGGATAAAGGCAGAAATACAAGAATATGTTGTCAAGAACTGGCGTTTGGTTAAAAATGCAACCACAAAAGCTCAAAGAAAACTCTTCTTTAATTTAAGAAGCATGAAGAAAACTTTAAAGCCATTAAGTGTTGATGAAATACGATCGATTGCTAATGATTTGAATGTAAAGGAATCTGATGTAAAGGAAATGGAATACAGAATGAACGGTCAAGAATTAACAATAGACTATTCAGATGATGATTCTGATGAGGATTCATTTAGACCCATCTCCTACCTCGAAGATAAATCATTAAACCCACATGATGCACTTCACGAAAGCCAGGCAGAATCAAATAATTTAGAATTACTTAAAAATGCCATGGCAACCTTGGATGAAAGAAGCGAGTCGATTATTAAAGCTCGATGGTTGGGTGAAGATAAAGCAAAAACGTTGAACCATCTCGCAAATAAATTTAATGTCTCAGCAGAGCGTATCAGGCAAATTGAAAAAATTGCTATGGGTAAACTAAAAGTAGCAATGAGTAAAGAAAGATTAGATTAATTCTTTCTGATAAAATTAGCCATTTTAAAGATTAACCATGGCTTCCTCACCGATACCTATTGAAATAAATCTCCAACAAAAGTCAAAGTTACTTCATATTGTTTTTAATGATCAGACTGAATGTAAGTTATCATGCGAATTTTTAAGGGTATACTCCCCATCTGCAGAAGTTCAAGGTCATCATCCTTCTCAAGCAGTTCTTCAAATAGGTAAAGAAAATGTCAATATTCTTAAAATTTCCCCTGTAGGACAGTATGCAATAAAATTACATTTTTCTGATGGTCATGACACCGGCTTATATAGTTGGGCATATCTTTATAAATTAGCAAAAAATTATGATCAACTTTGGATGGAGTATATTATGAAGTTAGATGAATCAGGTGTTAAGAGAAAGGTTGAAGATAGTGAATAATAAAACACATTTCGGATTTGAGTCAGTAAATAAAAATGTAAAAGCAAAAAAAGTAAAAGGTGTCTTTGAGTCGGTTGCTACTAGATATGATCTTATGAATTCTTTAATGTCAGGGGGATTACATAAGATATGGAAAAAATATTTAACCCAGGTTTTAATATTAAAAAATAACTCAAAAATCCTTGATTTAGCAAGTGGTACAGGTGATGTCTGTATTGAGCTATCAAACCAAAATAAAAACTTTCAAATCTTTCATACCGATATAAATATCAAGATGCTAGAACAAGGAAAAATAAAATTAATTGATCATGGCAAAATAATCCCAAGCATAGTCTGTGATGCTGAAAAAATTCCCTTTCCATCAAATTATTTTGACTGTATAACAATAGCCTTTGGATTAAGGAATGTTACAAACAAAGAAGAGGCATTGTCAGAAATGTATAGAGTCTTATCTCCCGGTGGAAAATTAGTTATCTTAGAATTCTCAAAGATTTGGGCACCACTCTCGAAAATTTACGATGGCTTTTCATTTAATATACTTCCTAAGCTAGGTAAAATTTTTGCAAAAGATGAAAGCAGCTATCAATATCTTGTTGAATCAATAAGAATGCATCCAGATCAAAAAACATTACAATCAATGATGCAAAATCAAGGATTTGATAATACAGGCTTTCAAAACCTATCAGGAGGTATTGTTGCAATCCATCAGGGATATAAATTTTAGTGGAAAAATTAAGAAAAATTATTCTGAATCATGTTTTATTTCAAAACGATTGGATGAGCACAAGATTAAAGAAATTTCATAACAAAACTATCCTCATCAAAATCTCAGAGCTATCTATGTACTTTAGTGTTAACAAAAAGGGTTTGTTAGAATATATTGGTCAGGTAAAAAATCCTGATGCTTCAATTTCTATGCCTATCAAAAGCTTAATTAATCAAATACTTCATAAAGAAAATAAAGATATCACCATCAAAGGTGATATTGATTTGGCAAGGGAAGTATCTGAAATATTGAAAAAAATTAAATGGGATGTAGAGGAAGATTTAAGTAAAATTATTGGTGATGTAGCAGCAAACAGAGTAGGAATTTTGGGAGAAAAAGTCTTCAATGAAAGTAAAAAAATTACAATAAGTATAGCTGAGGCATTCAAAGAATATTGGGAAGAAGAAAAGCCCTTAATTGCAAAAAAAAATAGGGTACATCAATTTTTAGCTGAAATAGACAACATCAGTGAGGATGTAGAGCGTATTGAAGCGAAGATTAATAGCTTAGCGCTAAAAATTTCAAAATGATTATTTTTAGAATAATCTTTATTATTTTCATCGTGCTCAAATTTCGACTTGATGAGTTTTTTAAATTACGTAAAAACTCTCTTTTATCTATTTTGCTCTACCCCCTTAGCCTTATCAAATCCAAAAAAGATAATCGAGCAATTCGGCTCAGGCTTGCTCTCGAAAGTTTAGGTCCAATATTTATAAAATTTGGACAAATGCTTTCTACAAGGAAAGACTTATTACCTAATGATATTGCAATTGAACTCTCTAAGCTTCAGGACAAAGTACCACCCTTTGAGTTTAAGAAAGTTAAACAAACAATAGAAAATGCTTATTCAAAAAAAATTTCATCCGTATTTAAAGAATTTAATGAGAAACCTGTAGCAAGTGCATCAGTGGCGCAAGTTCACTTTGCCATACTCCACAACGGAGAGAAAGTAGCTGTCAAAATTCTTCGCCCAAACATAGAAAGTGAAGTTAAAAAAGATATTAAATTACTTCATTTAATTGCAAATATTTTATATAAAATTTGGTCAGACGGTAAGAGATTAAAACCAGATGAAGTCGTCTCTGAATTTGAGAGGCATACGCAATCAGAACTAAATCTATTACTTGAGGCTGGTCATTGTAGTCATCTCGGCGAAAACTTTAAAGATAAAAAATTATTAGTTGTTCCAAGTGTTTTTTGGGACTACTGTCACGAAAAAGTTATGGTGATGGAAAGAATGGATGGAATTCCTATAAGTAATATTGATGCCATCAAGAAGAATAAAATTAATTTATCCGAATTAGCAAAGAATGGAGTTGAAATATTTTTTACACAAGTCTTTCGAGATGGTTTTTTCCACGCAGATATGCATCCTGGGAATATTCAGGTTGCAAAAAGTGGAAAATATATTGCAATGGATTTTGGAATAATGGGTACGCTTAATGACCAGGATAAACTTTATTTAGCCAAAAATTTTGCTGCATTTTTCAAAAGAGATTATCGTGAAGTTGCAAGGGTTCATATTGAATCAGGGTGGGTCCCGGCTGAAACCTCTATTGATGAATTTGAAAATGCAATTCGTTCGGTATGTGAACCAATCTTCAATAAACCCCTTAAAGATATTTCATTTGGAAAGCTGCTCATAAGGCTATTTCAAACTTCTAAAAAGTTTAATATGGAAATACAACCTCAATTAACCATGTTACAAAAAACGCTTCTTAACGTTGAGGGTTTAGGTCGTGAACTAGATCCAAATTTAGATCTATGGGTAACAGCAAGGCCCTTTTTAGAAAATTGGTTAAAGGAGCAAATTGGCCCCAAGAACTTAATAAATAGAATAAAAAAGGAATTTCCTAATTGGGTGGACATTGCTCCTCAATTACCTACACTTCTTCATGCTTATTTGAATAATCATAATAAAGATTCATACACAATCATTGAAAAAGATATCCGAAAATCAATTGAAGGAATAAAGCTTAGGCAGGATAGAATTATATTGGTAATGATTCTTTTATTTGTGGTTATAACTCTTACAGTCCTCACATTTATATAAAATTTAAGTAACTTTAAACTTGACAATTTTTACAATAAAAACTTGACCTCTGCGCAATTCTTAATTGATATATCCTTCCCTCGCACTTATTGCAACTTTCATTTTCTCTTCCATAGACATTGTGCTCATTTTGAAAATACCCGCTTTGCCCATTAACGCTAAAAAAGTCATTAAGTGTACTTCCCCCTCTTTCAATTGCCTTTTGGATAACCATTTTTATAGAATCAACTAATATACTAATTTCCTTTTTTTTGATCTTTTGAGATCGGCGTTGAGGTCTAATGGAAGCAAGAAAAAGGGATTCGCTAGCATAAATATTACCAACGCCGACCACAGAGTGGCTATCCATTATTGTGCTTTTGATTGGCTGTTTTTTTCTTTTAACTATCTCGTATAAGTAGTCAGCATTGAATTCATCCGATAAAGGCTCGGGGCCAAGGGTTGCTATAAGTTTATGATTAGACGGGTTGTCGTCTGTCCATATCATCGCCCCAAACCTTCTTGTATCGTTATATCTTAATATTTTTTTATTGCCATTTACATTGAAACATATATCGATATGATCATGTTTTAAGAGACTTTTTTTTTCATTAACGATTGATATCCTTCCAGACATTCCAAGGTGGATAATTAGGTATCCATTTGAAAATTGAGCAAGAAGATACTTTCCTCTTCGTAAAAGCGAAATTAATTTTTGTGAATTAAGTATTTTTTTTAGATTAGGGTTTACTGGCCACCTTAGCGAATGGTTTCTGACATCAACACTAGAAACTATGCCATTTATGAGAGGTAATAAGCCAAGTCTTGTTACTTCAACCTCAGGTAGTTCAGGCATTATTCTTTTTCTTTTACCTTTACATGGGGATTTAGCATTGTGAATCCTAGATCTCCCGGGAATCGATACATTAGCCCTTCATCTTTTCGATACAAATGAAGTTGAGGGGATTCTTGAATTTTATAAAATGTTACTTTTTTATTATCATTAACTATGACATCAAAGCTTTTATACCCAAGCCTTGAGTCCATCTTAAAACTTTCAACTGAGAGGGCTTGCAAGCCATCCCAAGAAACACTCAGCCATTCAACAATGTCTTCCTGGGTAGTTGAGACATTTATGCCTTTCGTAGACCACCTACCATTTTTTTCAACAAGCTTTAATTGGTTTTTTTGCCATTGCTCTAATCTTGAAAAATTAAAACCTTGAATCATTTCATATGGCGCAATGGGTCTCTTATCAATGAACTCAATTGGAACATAGGATGCAGTTTCGGAAAATAGGCCATTCACAATAAATACATCATCTTTATATTTTATATACTGATTTTCTGAAATTGGATTATAAGTCCCAAATACAAACTCTTCTTTCAACGACTTTTCATTATTTAGGAATGTTAATTTTAACTGAGGCTGATCAAGGCCATATTTTTCTAAGTCATCACTTTTAAGTTTTTCAGGGCTCCTTGAGGCTAGGATTGATAGAAGTTGATATACATAACGCTCATTTGCTCTACCTTTAACTGGTGATAAAATTTTCCAGTGATCTTCAATTATTTTAAAATGTACTTTTGCTTTTGATGGAAAATTTAACTCTATTTCGTCAAAATCAGAAAGCTTAAGGTTGGTTACTTCAAGACCTTTTATAATTTCAGGTTCTTCCTTTAAAGACTGGAAGGCTACTAAACTTGCACCAATTAATACAACTAGTAATATTAAATTAGTAACCCATTTATTAGTCATATCAGGCTTTTCTTCTTCTGAACCAAACAACAAAACCTAAAATGAACAAACCGATTGGAATAAAATATTGAAATGAATGAAATATGCTCCATGCAATAAATACTGACTTACTATCGTTCGGGATGCTTACATTTATATCTTTAAGTGGCATTGGCTGAATGGTAATTAACTGATCATCACCAGCAAGCCAATTAATAATATTGATACCTAAATCTAAATTACCACCAGAAGTGATGAAGGTATTTGATAAGAATGCCGCATTGCCAACCACGACAACTCTTTGCCCAATTTCTCCAAACTTCCTTTTAAGTGCAATTCCAATGTTAATAGGTCCCTCTTTATCCTCACCCTTTACAAAATTAAATTTATCATCGCCATTTTTTTTGCTTAAGGGGAGCCATCCACCTGTAGCAACTTCTATCAACTCACTCACTTCCCATCCATTCTCATAGGAGTCTTGAGCATTCACTTCGTGGGCATTAGAATATATAGTCCTCAACATAAAATTTCTTGTAATCGGATGATCTCCATAAATAGTTGAAAAAGTTATATTTTCATCACCCCCATATTCTTCAGCAAGTGGATCAATAACTGAAATATCGGATACATTCAAAGCTAAATAATTTGCAAGACTATCAAGCCCTTTAAAATTATTATCATCCAATAGCCATAGAAGATTTCCACCCTGCTCTACATAATTTAATATTTTTTTTGCCTCTACTTTTCCAATATTTACTTGGGGGCTTGCAATAATTAACATTGCCCCTTCCTTAGGGACCTCGCTTAGAGCTGTTAAATCTGGATTTGCAAGCTTGAGTCCTTTGTTTCTTAATTGATCACCAAAGCCACCTAAGTCATTTGTTTTTTTACCGATTAAGTTTTTTTCACCATGACCATCGAGATATAAGATTGGTTTTTGATTTGTTCGGGAAAGCCTAACGAGAAGGTTTGTAAATTCTTGTTCAGCAAATGGTGGTGATATATGTTCTGTTCTTTTATTATATTCAACAACAACTTCTCCATCACTTCTTATGCCTAGCTCCTGTAAAAGCTTTGGTTCTTCAATTGGGTTAATAAATGTTATGTTTATATCTGACTTAGCTCTCTGGTACTTAGCAAAAAAATCTACGATACTTTTCCTAAAGTTTTCGCTACCATCATCATTCGATGCAAAAATTGTAAGCTGTATAGGATCTTTCATACTCTCAACGACCTCAATACTGCCTTTGGTAAGTACGCTCCTATTGGCTTGGGTCATGTCTTTAACATAGACAAACTGCTTGGCCAAAAAGCCAATAACAAATACCAAAGATAAAAATAAAATAAGAAAGAAACTATTTTGTAGAGAATATTGTAATCTAAATTTTTTATTCGCTTTCACAGCAGTTATCCCCTGAGCCTATCTGAATCAAGCCTTCTAACAGTTAACGTTAAAAAGGTAACAATAAAAAGCAAATAATAAACAATATCTGCGCTATCAAAAACTCCCCTTGTAAATGATTGATAATGTTTTGTCATTGAGATGTAATTAAACCAGTGGCTTGGATCGCTCGCAAAATAACTTCCTAATCCGACCATCGAAACAAGTGCAATAAATGTTGTGATTGCAGCAATAATAGGCTGGTTCGTTAGGCTAGAGAAAAAAATTCCTAGTGCTGTAAAACTTGCAATTAATAAAATGAATCCAAAAGAGTTACCAATTAGGTATCCAAAATCTATATCAGCCCATATATTAAGTGTTGAAAGCATGGCAAAAATATAGATAACAAGAATGCTTAAGAATATAACCAAACCTAAGAATTTACCTACCACTATTTCGGTGAGTGATATTGGGGCGCTTAACAAAAATGGCATCGTTTGACTCTTTCTTTCTTCACTAATCAACCTCATAGTAAGCATGGGGGTCGTTACAGAAAGCAAAAAAAGTGCGGTACTGTAAATTTGAGACCCAACATAGATTGTGACGCCAACTCTTTCAGCGGGTCGAACGGCCCCAGACATAACTTCAAAATAACTATTAACCCCTTGCAAATATAATGTTCCAAACCCAAACATCAAAATCGAAAGTATTATCCACCCCATCGGTGATGCAAATAAACTTTTTAATTCTTTTCTGGCAACGTTAATAATCATAAAATTCTCTTTAACTAGTTTGCGTTAAATTGACAAAGGTCTCTTCTAAGCTCGTTACGTCCATATTTATGTGATATAAACCCCAGCCCTCTTTCACCGAAAGATTGACAATTTCTTCAGCGGGTAGGTATTTATCTTTGAAGTGGAATCTAAACATTCCATTATCAGCATCCTCGACTCTATCAACCCCTTTAATTTTTTTTAATTTGCTTATCGCCGGAGCTTTTGAAAAACCAACTAGCAACTTATTTCCTCTTCTTTGTGCCTTTAGATCATCTATAGAACCGTGAAAAACGAGTTTTCCATTATCAATAATTTGCACACGATCACAAACCATTTCTACTTCGGGAAGAATATGAGTGGATATAATCACACTGTGTTGCTTGCCAATATCTCTAATTAATTTACGTATTTCTCTTATTTGGATAGGGTCTAAACCAACCGTAGGCTCATCAAGAATAACAATTTCAGGATTGTGGATGATAGCTTGCGCTATCCCAACTCTTTGTTGGTAACCATTAGATAAGTTTTCAATTAATCTTTTACTCATATGAGACAAACCACATCTCTCTTTTGCTTCTTCAAGAGCTTTTTTAATTTTTGGTGAAGGTACTTTATGAAATCTAGCGGCAATAGTTAAATACTCATTTACTGTAAATTCTTTGTAAAGTGGTCTCATCTCAGGCAAATAACCTATCAGTGCCTTAGCTTTCTTTGGCTCTGAAATAATATCAATCCCACATATTCTTACATCTCCGTTTGTGGGCGCAAGATTGCCCGTAAGCATCCTCATGGTAGTTGATTTACCTGCTCCATTGGGTCCTAAAAAACCGAGAACTTCGCCTTTTTTAAGCTGAAAAGAAACATCGTTGACCGCAACGTTTTTCCCAAAACTTTTAGTAAGATTTGATGCCTCTATTGTATTTTCAAACGTAGTCACGTAAATCTAATTTCCAAACAATTTATTAATAATTTATTAGGAGTGTATATTAAAAAAAAAGTTTAAAGAAGTAAAAAAAAGTTTAAAGATAAATGAATTATCTTTTAAAATCTAAGTCATTAAGCGAGTTATAATTGATTTAAATAATTCCACTTTACATAAAAGATCTTAGAATGAGAAAAAACATAATATTTAATAAAACACTTTTCGTAATAATTAGCACCTACTTTTTTATCGTAATTTCTTTTAACTCTTCATTCGCTAATCAACAAGATAATTTTAATCCTAATCTTCCACCAAAAATTACTGATGCGAATGCAGAATTTGTTTATAAGTTTCTTCTAGCAGAAATAGCTACTCAAAGAGGTGATTTTAATTCTGCCGGTCATCTTTACCTTGATTTAGCAAAGCAAACTCACAGTATTCCTTTAGCTGAGAGAGCTACAAGGGTTGCGGGAAGTTCAAGAAATGGTCGCGTCGCTCTTGATTCGGCAAAAGTGTGGAGTAGTTTAGATCCCAAATCTGTCCAAGCCCAGCAAATTTTAGCTGAACTATATATTACAAGCGGAAACTTAAGTAAGGCTAAACCGATTGTAAAAAAATTACTTGAGCAAGATACATACCGAGGAGAAGGTTTCTTATATTTAAACTCTATACTTGCGAAGGTAGAGAATAAAAAAAATGCTCTTAGATTTATTGTCGATATTGCTGAACCTTATCCCAATAGTAAGGAGGCACATTTTGCAATTGCACATGCCGCTTATTTCGCCAACAATAAAAAATTGACTAGCTCTGAACTTGCTAAAGTAAAAAAAATTGATCCTAAGTGGCAAACGGCAGTTTTATTTGAGGGTTATATCATAGGACTAGAATCACAAGAAAAAGCGACAAATTTTTATGTTAGTTACTTGAAGCAATATCCTGATGCGAGTGAAGTAAGACTGGAGTATGCAAAACTTCTTACAAATCAAAAAAAATATAATTTAGCAAAAGATGAATTTCTTAAAATAGTAAATAGTTCACTTGCGTCTGCAGAAATAAGTTTTACTGTTTCATTACTTGCTATCGAGCTAGGAGATTATGACTTAGCAGAGAAATTTCTGATGCAAAGCCTTGAAAGAGGGTATCCACAACCCGAACAAATTTACATCTACCTTGCACGTATTGAAGACACAAGAGGTAATTATAATGAAGCTCTCGCTTGGTTAAACAAGATTAATTCTGGCCCATCTTTTATTGAATCTAAAATATTAACCGCAGAGTTAATAGCTAAGTATGAAGGGAATGATCAAGCATTAGAGAGCCTAGATCAATATATCAACTTAACTCCAGAGGCCAAGTTGGAATTATTCAGAGCAAAAATATCAATTTTATATAGCGACAATAAAGAAACAGAAGCATATGATTTGATGAAAAAAGAAGAGGAAAATTTTAAAAACTCTGCAGAGTTCAAATATGATTACGCCATGCTTGCAGAGAGGATGGGAAATACAGTCCTTATGGAGCAGCTTTTAAGAGAGGCAATAAAAATTAAGCCTGACTATGCAGTTGCATACAATGCATTAGGTTACTCATTTGCCGACAGAAACATAAAGCTTGATGAAGCAAAGATAAATATTGAAATAGCCTTATCTCTAGAACCTAGGAACCACTACATTATGGACAGTATGGGTTGGGTACAATATAGACTAGGCAATATCGATGTTGCCCTTGATTTTTTAAGAAAGGCTTACGAAATTAAAAAAGATCCCGAAATTTCGGCTCACCTAGGTGAAGTTCTTTGGCACGCAAATAAAATTGATGAGGCTCAAAAAATATGGGACGAATCATTGCAACAATATCCTGATAATAAGATATTATTAAAGACTGTTAAGAAATACCGATAACTTTTTCTAAAGTAGGCAAATAATGAAATTTATTTGTATTTTAATATCTTTTTTCCTGGTTAGTTGCGCTTCAATTGATAAAACTCAACCAGAAATAGTTTCCTACAAAGATTATTCCAACCAAAACAATGTAAATGATTTTGTTAACCTAGCTTTTTCAGCCAAAATTACTCTTTTTGTTGAAAAAAAAGGGTTTACCGGAAAGCTTATTTGGAATACAAAAAACGGTAAAAGTAGTATTACCATTCTAAACCCCTTCAATTCAGTTATTTCTAAAGTTTATTTAGATAAATCAAATAACTCATTAAAAATTAGTAACTTATCAAAGAATAAAAAAGAAATCGAAGATATCATTAGGCAAATCTTTGGTAATAAAAAAAATGTTTTTATTCTAGAGAAGTTAATTATGACCCCACCAACTCAACTCACTAGCAAAAAAAATGTCTCGCTATCTTATGCAGATTGGAAGGTAGATTATGAGGGGGTAATAGAGAAAGAAAACAAAATTTTCCCGAAGTACATCGAATTAAACAAAAATAAAATTACACTTAAAATATATATTATTAAATGGAAATCTTGATTGAATAAAAAAGACTATAAGCAAGAAGGTTATGAGGAGTTTAAAGCACCTGCAAAAATTAATTTATTTTTAAAAATAATAGGTAAAAGAGATGATGGCTTCCATAAGCTACAAAGTGTTTTTCAACTTATAGATTTATATGACTATATTTATATAAGGATCAGAAGTGACACTCAAATAAATTTGATCAATGCATCGATTGAGGTCGATAATCAAGATGATCTTGGGCTTAAGGCTGCACGATTAATTCTAAAAGATAAAAATATTGGCGTCGATATTTATATAAAAAAAAATATCCCAATTGGCGCAGGCTTGGGTGGGGGAAGTTCCGATGCAGCAACTATACTCATGGGAATCAATAAATTAGCCAATATAAATCTAACAAAAAAAGAATTAATGACGCTTGGCCTAGGCCTAGGTGCCGATGTTCCATTCTTTATATTTGGCGAAAACGCATGGGTAGAAGGAGTTGGCGAGAAACTAAGTAAATTTAACATTCCTAATTTCATTTATTATTTGTGTTACCCCAACTTTTCTATCTCTACAGAGTCAATATTTAAATCATTTAAATTGACAAAAGTCCCAATTACATTGAAAATGTCGACCTGTTTTAGTGAAAAATTTGACCAAGAAAGTAATGACTTGGAATCTACAATTACTAAAAAATATATAAAGATGAAAAAATTATTGAGTTGGATGAATAATTTTGGATTTGCTAAAATCACAGGAACGGGCTCGAGTGTTTTTGTAAAAATAGCAGATTTAAAAGAAGCTCAATTTATTGATGAGAAAAAACCAATAGATTTAAAAAGTTTTATTGTAAAAGGATTATCTAAACATCCTTTTTATGATGTTTTAAGTTAAATGGGGAGTCGCCAAGCTGGTTAAGGCACATGGTTTTGATCCATGCATGCGAAGGTTCGAATCCTTCCTCCCCAGCCAATTTTTTTAAATGCGGAGGTATTTGTGAAAAACGAAAATCTAATGGTTTTTACTGGGAATGCCAATAAAGATCTTGCAAAAAAAGTTGCCTCTAATTTAGGTCTAAAACTTGGTGAAGCGACTGTTGGTAATTTTAGCGATGGAGAAACCATGCTAGAACTTCTTGAAAATGTTCGAGGAAAGGATGTTTTCATTTTACAGTCAACTAGTTTTCCTACCAACGATAATCTAATGGAAATCATGGTGATGGTCGATGCACTCAGAAGGTCTTCTGCTGCAAGAATAACGGCTGCCATACCATATCTAGGCTATTCAAGACAAGATAGAAGGCCAAGGTCAGCCAGAGTAGCTATTACTGCAAAGGTAGTTGCCAATATGCTTACTGGAGTTGGGGTAGATAGACTTCTAACGATGGACCTTCATTCAGATCAGATACAAGGTTTTTTTGAAATTCCAGTTGATAACATATACGCAACACCTGTTTTGCTTGAAGATTTAAAAAAACAAAGCTATGAGGATGCTGTAATAGTTTCCCCAGATGTCGGAGGGGTTGTCAGAGCAAGAGCGATGGCAAAGATTCTTGGTAGTGATTTAGCGATTATAGACAAAAGGCGTCCAAAACCGAATGTATCAGAGGTGATGAACATTATTGGTGATGTGAATGGTCGTACATGCATCATAGTCGATGATATTGTTGACACAGCGAATACGCTTTGTGAGGCAGCGTTAGCTTTAAAAAAGAAGGGCGCAGAAAAAGTTGTTGCGTATGCTACACATCCAATTTTTTCAGGGAAAGCCATTGAATCAATTCAATCCTCTGAGCTTGATGAAATTGTAATTACTGATACAATTACGCTTGAAAAAAATGCTCTAGGCTGTGAAAAAATAAGGCAACTGTCAGTCGCTAAAATTTTAGCTGAGACAATAAAAAGAATTAGCCACGAAGATTCTGTAAGCTCTTTATTTATTGATTAAAAAATAAAAGCTTTTTTTGAATATGAGTAATTTAAAAACATAAATAGACCTGGTCGCGGGTCTATTTGAATTTTAGGAGTTCTATAATGAAAATTGAAATAAATGCAGTATTAAGAGATGCGAAAGGTACGGGTGCGAGCCGCCGTCTTCGTCATGAAGGAAAGGTTCCAGGTGTTCTTTATGGTGGAAATGGTGATGCAAAAAGTATTGAATTGAATGCTAAGGACTTATATATGCAATTCAAACATGAAGCATTTCATGCCTCTATCCTTACTCTAAATTTAGATGGTAAGAAAGAGTCTGTTCTACTTAGAGACTATCAAATGCACCCTGTTAGGAACAATATTCAACATATTGATCTTCAACGAATTGATGAAAATAAGAAGCTAAGTGTGAAAATTCCATTCCACTTCTTGAATGAAGATGTTGCGCCTGGAGTAAAACTCGAAGGTGGAGTTGTTTCGCACATCATGGTCGATGTTGATATCTCATGTCTTCCTAAAGATCTACCAACCTATATAGAAGTTGATTTAGTAAATTTATCTATTGGTGATTCGATTCATCTGTCAGAAATAAAGGCGCCAGAGGGTGTAGAGTTAACTGCCTTGTCTGAAGAAAATGATCCTATTATTACTTCTGTATCTAAACCTAAGGTTGTTGTCGAAGAAACACCAGTGGCTGCTGAAGGTGAAGAAGGTGAAGAAGGTGCCGAAGCTGCTGAAGGTGGTGACGATAAAGCTGCTGAAGGTGGTGACGATAAAGCTGCTGAAGGTGGTGACGAAAAATCAGATAAAAAGGATTAGTAGGTTTTTATAGCGCACTTAATTACAAGTGCGCTATCCTATCACTAATGAACAAAATAAAGCTCTTTGCTGGATTAGGAAATCCTGGAGAAAAGTTTCAAAATACACGCCATAATTGTGGTTTTTGGTGGGTCGATTTTGTAACCAACAATCACCGCCTCAATTTAAAACATAATGCAAAATTTAATGGCGATATTGCTAAATATACCGAGGACGGTAATTGTTTTTTCTTAAAGCCTACAACGTTTATGAACGAGAGTGGAAAGTCACTCGCTGCAGTTGCTAATTTCTACAAAATCCAACCTGAAGAAATTCTTGTTATTCATGATGAATTAGATATTGAGCCTGGAAAGATCAAACTAAAACTTGGTGGCGGTGATGGTGGGCATAACGGCCTTAAAAGCATTACTGATTCAATAAAAAGTAAAAATTTCTGGAGAATTCGTATTGGGATTGGTCATCCTGGAAATAAGAATCTAGTAAGTAATTTTGTATTAAAACCTCCTTTAAAAAAAGAAAATGAGCTAATTGAAGATTCAATACTTAATAGTTATAAAATTTTTTCTCTACTTAAAAGTGGTCAGTTTGAAAAAGCAATGTTAAATCTTCACTCAGTTTAAATATTTTGGAATTTATTATATGAAATGTGGAATTGTAGGGCTCCCAAATGTGGGTAAATCGACGCTTTTTAACGCTATCACTAAGGCAGGCATTGATGCTGAAAACTATCCTTTTTGTACAATTGAACCAAATGTTGGCATCGTAGAAGTTCCTGACCAACGAATTTCAAAACTCAAAAACATAGTCTCTCCAGAAAAGACTCAACCCGCCACGGTTGAACTTGTAGATATTGCTGGTTTGGTGGCAGGCGCTTCTAAAGGTGAGGGTTTAGGTAATAAATTTTTAGCTAATATTAGAGAGACTGATGCAATCATGCATGTAGTTCGATGTTTTGATGATGAAAATATTGTTCATGTTTCAGGACACATCAACCCCTTATCTGATATTGAAACTATTAATACTGAATTAATTTTATCTGATATGGAGACGCTTGATAAAGCCATCCAGAAAGAGTCAAAGAAATCAAAGTCAGGTGATAAAGATTCCCAAAAGTTATTAGAATTGTACAAAAAAATTCAGATAGTTTTTAATGAAGGTAACCTTGCATCAACATTAGAAATGACGGCAGAAGAGATTATATTAATTAAACCACTTTGCCTAATCACAATTAAACCAATAATGTTTGTGGCTAATGTAGATGAAAATGGTTTTGAAAATAACTCTTCTTTAGACGAATTAAGCTCTTATGCACAAAAGCTTGATATTCCTGTTGTAACAGTCTGCGCAAAAATAGAATCAGATATAGCTGATCTTGAGGATGAGGAAAAAGAAATTTTTTTGAGTGAATTAGGCTTAAGTGAACCTGGTTTAAATAGATTGATTAGAGCCTCTTATAAGCTTTTGGGGTTGCAAACATATTTTACTGCTGGGGTGAAAGAAGTTCGAGCTTGGACGGTTAAAATTGGTGCGACAGCTCCTGAAGGAGCAGGCGTTATTCATACAGATTTTGAAAAAGGCTTTATCAAGGCAGAGGTAATTTCATATCAAGACTACATTGATTTAAGTGGTGAGCAAAAAGCAAAGGAAGCAGGTAAGCTTCGCCTAGAAGGAAAAGATTATGTCCTTCAAGATGGTGATGTGGTTCATTTTAGATTTAATGTTTAATAACACTTTGACTTTAGTTGCCTATAAAAATATAATCTCACGCTAAATTTAAATTATTGGTGATGTAGCTCAGGTGGTTAGAGCGCAGGATTCATAATCCTGAGGTCGAGAGTTCAAGTCTCTCCATCACCACCATTTTTGAAGATAAATATGAAAGAACTCCTTCTCATTATTAAAAGTGTTTTAGCTGCTTTCTGTGGAATTCAATCAAATAAAAAATTTAGTGAAGATGATAATTACATTCAAAAGAATGGAGTATCAAGCTATATTTTAATTGGATTTACTCTGGTATTCTTACTGGGCCTTATACTGTATTTCATTGTAGATTTTATTCTCAGCTAGATCATTTTTTTTTAAAAGCTGACCTCTCCTCCAATTCATCAGTATACATTGTCATATGTGTTTTTTCTTTGCTTAGAAAACTTTCGATTGCACTTTTAAATTCAGAATTTGCAATGAAATGATTTGAGAATGTTTTGAACGGATCAAAGCCTCTGGCTAATTTATGTTCCCCTTGTGCGCCGCCCTCAAAATACTTTAATTTATTTTGAATACAAAACTCTTGTCCCGCGTAGTAACAAAGTTCGAAATGTAGGCTAGGAATATATTCTAGCGCCCCCCAATAGCGGCCATATAAGCTCTGCTCGCTAATAACATTAAGAGCACTCGCTATTCTCCTCCCCTCTTTCTCAGCGAATATAAATACAAGCTTGTTGGGCATATTTTTATTCAATTGATAAAAGAATTCTTTTGTTAGGTAGGGAGATGAATTATGAAGCATATAAGTATTGCAATAACACGCGTAAAAGAATTCAATATCTTCATCACAGATTAAGTTGCCTTGTTTGGTAATGACTTCAATATTCAAATTATTGATTTTCTTTCTTTCTTGTTTGATTTTTTTTCTCTTGTTATGTGAAAGGTTAGATAAAAATTGCTCGAAATTATCATAATCTTTATTTTCCCACCGAAATTGAACACCCTCACGCTGTAACCAACCCATATCATTGAATAAGGTGGTATCTTCTTCATTCGGAAATAATATGTGGCATGAAGAAATTTTATGGTCGAGTAAAATTTTTTCCAGAGCTTTAACCATCATCCTCTTTATATCGATATCTTCAGCGATGACTCTTCTTCCAGTGATTGGGGTAAAAGGGATAGCCGAAATCATTTTAGGATAATAATTTAAACCACTTTTATGAAAAGCTTCTGCCCATGACCAATCAAATACGTACTCCCCATATGAATGCTCCTTAAGATATATAGGCATAAAACCAACCATCTTTCCCTCTGATTTCGCCACTATTGGGAAGGGAATCCAACCAGAATTTTTTCCAACAGAGCCTGAAGTTTCAAGTGCACTATGAAATTCCCAAGATAAAAAAGATGAATCTATCTTTAGGTCCGAGAGCTCATTCTTTAAATTTAAAAAACTGTTGGCTGAAGTAATCTCAATCATAATCTATTGAGTCTTCTAATAAGGATAAAGTTTAGAGAAAATTAATTGATTTTTTTGGTTTTAGTTTTTTTCTTTTGTGCTGTTGCAGGTGCTGTTTTTTTGTTACTTTTAACTATTTGAGAACTTTCGTCTTCTTTAACATTTACTTTATCTTGATAGGCTTTTGCTAATATGGCCATTTCATCGAAACTAATCAAAAAATCATTATTAGTATCTACCCTTCTAAACTGCCTTGCAATTTGTGGGAGGCATACTGTAGTTTCATAAACATCCAACTGCTCATTGTTATCAGAATCACATAAAATAAATCTTCTCTCAACGCTTTCAAGCATCTCTCTTCTTCGCTCTTCGTATATGATGTTCACTTTATCTTCTGACCTTGAGAAGTTTGATAAAGCGTTATGTATCTCTTCTAATTCAATAGATTGATTGGAATTTGTGATTCGAACCTTTTGCAAGTCAACCTCAGCATTAGCATGCCAAGTCACAAATAATAGGGGTAAAAGAATTAGTTTGTTCAAATTTAACTTAACGCCTTTTTCTTTAAACGGTCAATCATTTTGCAACTACAATGTTAACCTAATATTACAAATAACCGTAAAATTGTAACAGAACTGTAACGATTTAAATATGCCCATTCAGCTTTTATAGCATATTATATATAGTAATTATAATCAAATAGACACTATGGCAGAGAACAAACCAAACATTGCACTTGTTGATGATGACCCAAAAATACTTGAGCTCACTGCAAAATATCTTACTGACCAAAATTTAAAAGTTTTTACAGCTGATAGTGGCTCTGCCCTTGATGAGATTGTTGATGCCAACGATATTGATTTAATTGTTCTCGATTTAATGATGCCTGAAGAATCAGGTCTAAATTTATGCCAAAGATATAGGGCAAAGAATATTAATGTGCCGATCATCATGCTTACCGCCAAAGGAGATGAGGTTGATCGAATTGTTGGGCTTGAAATGGGGGCGGATGATTATCTTCCAAAACCTTTTAGCCCTCGAGAACTTTTAGCGCGTATTAATGCAATTATCAGAAGACAAACAACACTGGGAGCTCCATCTCCAAAACAAGTAGTTCGTTTCGGTTCATTCGAATTTGATACAGAAAACCGAAATCTTTCTCATGAAGGTAAAAATATTTCTATTACAGCCGGTGAGTTTGATTTATTAAAAGTTTTCACTGATCATGCAAAACAACCTTTGTCTAGAGATAGAATAATGCAGTTAGCTAAGGGAAAGGAGTTGGATGTTTTTGATAGAAGTATTGACGTACAAATTTCACGTATTAGAAGATTAATTGAAGACAATCCCAATAAACCAAAATATCTCCAAACTAAATGGGGGTATGGCTATATCTTTGATCCTGATGGAGAAGCTCAGTAATTGAAATACTTACCAAAGAGTCTCCTTACCAGGATTTCTTTAATAATTGCATTATTATTGATCACCACACAGCTCGTATCACTTAAAATTTTTGATATCTATGAAAGAGAGCCTCGTGCAGAGGCTTTAGCTTTAGAAATATCTACCATAGTCAATTTTACCAAAGCATCAATGGCAGCATCTGCGACGGATAAAAGAGTTCAACTCTTGAACGAGCTTTCAACTATGGGAAACGTCAGGATATATCCCGCGCACTTCTTTGAGCAAATTGAGCCAATACCAGATGACCCATTTCTTCAGCTTGTTATCCAAAAAGTAACCCAAAGGCTGCCTCTTGGAACGCTTATCGCTATTAATCATTTTTCAATTGAGGGAATATGGGTCAGTTTTGAGTTAAATAGTGAGTTATTTTGGGTTGTGATCCCCCGCACAATCGTAGATAGACCCTTTCCGTGGCATTGGATAGGTTGGGGAACTATTATCGCCTTAATCGCACTTGTTGCCGCCTATATGACAACTGAGAGAATCAATAGGCGCTTGAACAGACTAATTGAAGCAGCAGAAAGCGTTCGAAAGGACTTGTCTCCTGAAAAACTTCCTCATGATAATTTGGTTGAATTTAGCGATTTAAATGTGGCTTTTAATGAAATGTTAGCTAACTTAAAAAAGGCAAGCCAAGAGAGAAAGTTTTTGCTTGCAAGTGTTTCTCACGATATTCGAACACCTTTAACACGCCTAAGAATCGCATCTGAAATGCTTCCAGAAAAATCAGATGATTTAAAAAATAGTATGGAAGAGGATATTCTAGAAATAAACAATATTCTTAACCAATTTCTTGATTTTGCTCGAGGCTTCGAAGATGAGACTAAAATTCCAGTTAATTTAGGTAAATTTTTAAATAACATACAAGTAAAGCATCTAAGAATGGGTCAGAAATTTATATTAAGAAAGAAGAATATAAAAACTGATATACCAAAAAAACTCTTTATTGACTTGAGGCCCTTAGCATTACAAAGATGTTTAGACAATTTAATTAATAATGCTTTCTTTTATGCAAAAGGAAAGGTTGTCCTTATTGCTACCCTCGAGGAAGAATCTTTTACCATAAGTGTGGTTGACGATGGTCCCGGGATCCCTGATAAAGAGCTCGAAAGACTATTAAAGCCATTTGAACGCCTCGATGAAGCTAGAGGTAATGAAGGTGGATGTGGCTTAGGTTTATCGATTGCCGATAGAATTGTAAAGGCTCATGATGGTAAATTAGAGTTAATCTCAGATAAAAAGGATAAAGGGCTCGAAGCGAAAATTACAATTCCAATAATAAGAGCGTAGATTACTTAAACCATTTAAGCTGATCTCTTAATTTTACTACCTCGCCAATAATAACCAATGCAGGTGATTTTATCTTTGAGCGAACAACCTTACTTTTTATACTTCCAATATTACCTACAATTACTCTTTGTGCGTTTGTTGTGCCACTTTGAATTACGGCAACCGGCATTGTTTTATTTTGGCCATGTTCAACAAGCTCTTTTATAAAGTCAGGCAGACTCAGAAGCCCCATATAAATGACAAGAGTTTGTTTTTCTGTTATTAATTTTGGCCAATCAAAATCAATTTTGCCATCCTTAAAGTGACCTGTTAAAAATAAACAGCTCTGGGCATAGTCTCTATGCGTCAAAGGAATTCCTGCATAAGCAGCAACTCCATTAGCCGCTGAAATACCGGGGACAACTTGAAAATTTATCTTATGTGACATAAGCGACTCAATTTCCTCGCCACCCCTGCCAAAAATGAATGGATCGCCTCCCTTAAGCCTTAAAACTTTTTTACCTTTTTTAGCATATTTCACTAGTAGATCATTGATTTTTTCTTGGCTAAATGTATGTTGATCTCTTTTTTTACCAGCAAAAATCATATCGGCATCTCGCCGAACTAATTCAATCACTTCGTCAGAGACTAAATTGTCATAAATACAAACATCACATTTTTGCATTAAATGTAGAGCCCTTATTGTTAATAAGTCTCTCTCTCCAGGCCCTGCTCCAACTAAATAAACCTCCCCAGTATTATTTTTCATGCTACGAAGTAATGAATTAAATTTTTTAGTTAAGGTTTTATTTTGATTTAAAAATGATTGAATATTTTCAACATCAAAGAACTTCTCCCAAAAGATTCTTCTTTTATTATTTACCTTAATAGATTTTTTAACCTTATCTCTTAAGCTCCCTGCTAAATCTACTAGATCCTTATAAGCGTCAGGAATCATCATCTCAATTTTTTCTCTTAATTGCCTTACTAATACAGGCGCTTTTCCGCTGCTAGAAATAGAAACAACTAGTGACCCTCTTTCAACAATTGAACCCATTGTAAAAGTACATAATGAAGGTTGATCAACGACATTGACTGGGATTTTTTTCTTTCCCCCGATTTGTGCAATTTGTTTATTAAGTAATTTATTATTTGTCGCAGCAATTATAATCATTGGAAATTCGATATCATCGGGATGAAAATCTTTTTGGATAATATCTATCGAATACCTATCCTTAAGATCTAATATTTCTTCACAAAAATTCTTTGCTACTACCGTTAAATTAGGTTTTGACTTAATCAATAATTTGATTTTTCTTAAAGCAATATCTCCCCCACCAATTACTAAAACTGGTTTATTTTTAATTTCTAAAAATATCGGGAAGTTGTCCATAACAAAATGTTACTCTATTAAGGATGTTATATACATAGGCCTTGTATACAAAAAAAGTTATAATCCAAAGTCGTAAAATTATATTTTAATAAAACATGTCAAAAAAAGTATTTGTAAAGTCTTTTGGTTGTCAGATGAATGAGTATGATTCTGAAAAAATTGAAGATATCTTAGGTTCAAAAAAAAATTTATCACAGACAGATTCACCAGAGGATGCAGATTTAATTGTTCTTAATACTTGCTCCGTTAGGGAAAAAGCAGAGGTTAAGCTTTTCAGCGATTTAGGAAGATATAGGAAGCTAAAAGAAACAAAGCCGCATATACAAATTGCTGTAGGTGGTTGTGTTGCAAGTCAAGAAGGTGAGGAAATAATTAAACGTGCGCCCTATGTAGATGCTGTTTTTGGGCCACAAACCCTTCACAGATTACCTGAGCTTATTAATTTAAGAGAAGTAACAGGAAAGCCCCAAATAGATATCTCATTCCCAGAAATTGAAAAGTTTGATAACTTGCCTACATCCAAAAGTAAAAATCCTTCTGCAATGGTTTCAATCATGGAGGGTTGTAGTAAGTACTGCTCTTTTTGTGTCGTTCCTTATACAAGAGGAGAGGAAATTTCACGGCCACTAGACGATATCATCACCGAAATTATCCAATTAACGCTGCAAGGAGCATCTGAAATTATACTCTTAGGCCAAAATGTAAATGGTTACAGAGGGCTGATGAGTAGCGGAAAAATTGCAAACTTTGCATCCCTCATTGAATATATATCAGAAATTGAAGAAGTAAAAAGAATACGGTTTACAACCAGTCATCCAAATGAAATGAATGATCACCTAATTGACTGTTTTGGAAACATCAAAAAATTAGCCAATCACCTTCACTTACCCATTCAATCTGGTTCAGACAAGGTATTGATGGCAATGAAGAGAAACTACACAACTTTAGAATATAAGTCGATTATAAAAAAACTTAGAAAAAAATTACCTAATGTTTCGTTAACTACAGATCTTATTATTGGCTTTCCTACTGAGACAACAAATGATTTTAATTTAACTAAAAAATTATTTATTGAGCTTGATTTTGATTACTCATTCAGTTTTATTTATAGCAAAAGACCTGGAACACCTGCAGCGTATCTTAAAGATGAAACGACAAATGAAGAAAAACTTGAGCGCTTACATGAAATTCAGTCAATAAATATTACTCAGGGTGAGTCTTACACAAAGAAAATGATTGGGACTACCCAAAGAGTTCTTATTGATCATTTTTCAAAAAAGAAACCAGGTGTTATGTTGGGAAAAACTGATAACAACAGAATTATTGAATTTAAAGAGTCAAAAGATTTATTGAACAAATTTGTCAACGTAAAAGTGATGAAAATTTTAGGTAAATCTCTTGTTGGAGAATTAGTTTAGGCACATGAAAACAGAATTAAATCTTTCACCTCAAGATAACAAAAAACTCGCGAACTTATGTGGCCCACTTGATGAAAATATTTCGCAAATAAGTGTGGGGTTAGATGTAAAGATAAATAGAAAAAATTCTTCATTTGTTCTTAATGGTGACGAGAAAAAAGTTTTACTTGCATCCCAATTGCTTGAAAGTATCTACCTAAGAGCAACAAGGGCTATCCTGCCTGAAGATATTCAATTAAGCCTAGTAGAGCTAAACCAAAAAGAAAACGGTAACACAAAAGACTCGCCCCAACTTCATACCTTAAAAGCTGATTTACAAGGTCGCACTCCCATGCAAGTTAGCTACCTTAATAATATTCAATCAAATGATATCAATTTTGGTATTGGGCCTGCCGGTACAGGAAAAACATATCTTGCAGTTGCCTCTGCTGTTGATGCCCTTAATAAAGAAAAGGTTAAAAGAATAGTTTTAGTTAGACCAGCAGTTGAGGCCGGAGAAAATCTAGGATTTCTTCCGGGTGACCTTGCACAAAAAGTGGACCCTTACCTAAGACCCTTATATGATGCATTATACGATTTGGCTGGTTACGATAACGTGACTAAAATGTTTGATAAAGGCATATTAGAGGTCGCTCCTTTAGCTTATATGAGAGGAAGGACACTCAACCAAAGCTTTATTATTCTTGATGAAGCACAAAATACAACGCCGGAACAAATGAAGATGTTTTTAACCCGCATAGGCTTTGGGACAAAGGCTGTAATAACTGGTGATGTCACTCAAATTGACCTTGCAAAATCTCAAAAGAGTGGCCTGATAGAAATACAAAGAATTTTAAAATCTGTGAAAGGTATCGAATTCAATTTCTTTACTTCTGTAGATGTTGTTCGTCACCCATTAGTGCAAAAAATTATTAATGCTTATGAGAAATTTAAACTCTAAAATTTTAAAATGAAGTTTAAAAATTTATTTTCTGTATTCATACAAGATACAGTTCACAAAAGAAAACAATTAACAAAAAAGCAATGCGAGGAATGGTTGAGCCTTGTAGCTAAAAATCAAAGTAAAATTACGCTCAGAATTGTTAGTGAAAATGAATCACAAAAATTAAACAAACAATTTAGAAATAAAGATGTGCCTACAAATGTCTTATCTTTTCTTATGCTGGAAGATCCAATTGAAGGTGATTTGGTCTTATGTCATCCCGTTATAAAGAAGGAGGCAAAAGCCCAAAATAAAAAAATCCAAGATCATTACGCACATCTCATTATCCATGGATATCTGCATCTTTTAGGATATGATCACCAGAATAATGTAGATGCTGATAAAATGGAAAAAATGGAAAGAAAAATACTAAGTAAATTCAATATCAATGACCCATATAAAGATTATTAATAGTTGAATTCATGAAAAGAAAAAGAATAAAAATTGGATCTCAACTAAGAAACCTTTTATTAAAACCAAGAGATAAAAAACAACTTGGTGATCTTTTAAAGTCCGCTTTCGATAAAAATATGATTGATGCAGATGCATTAATGATGATCGAAGGAGTGCTAAATGTTTCAGATATGCAGGTCAGAGATATTATGCGACCTAGGTCACAAATTGACGCTATCGATGTATCGAAGAAGCCTGAAGAATTCATTCCATTTGTAATAGAAACCGCGCATACGAGGTTTCCTGTTTTTGAGGAAAGCATCAATAACATAATTGGAATTCTTCTCGCTAAAGACCTACTTAAGCTCACATCTAAACATGAATTTGAAACTCGAGATATTTTAAGGCCTCCCATATTTATTCCTGAGTCCAAAAGATTAAATGTTTTACTGAAAGAATTTAGAACGAAACGAAATCATATCGCAATTGTTGTAGACGAACACGGTGGTGTAGCTGGCATGGTTACAATTGAAGATGTGCTTGAGCAAATTGTAGGTGATATCGAAGATGAATTTGATTACGATGAAACGGAAGGCAATATAGTCGAAGAGAATCAGAGACAATTTCGAGTTAAGGCAACCACAGAAATTTCAGATTTTAATAGTTTCTTTGCCACCTCCTATGAAGACAATGATTTTTCGACGATTGGTGGTTTGGTGACACATAAATTTGGTTATCTACCGGAAAATGATGAAAAAATTTCATTTGACGGCCTTGATATAACAATCATACGCTCAGATAGCAGGCAAATTCACTCAATTCAAATCAATATTGCTGAGGCAAAGAGAAATGTGGAACTTAAATAAATATCTAGCACTCTACTTATTTTAAATTGGATATCATCTTATGAAAATTATTATCTCCCTACTTTCAATTTTTTGTATCTCTTTTGCACATGCCGACGAACAACAGGCTGACGTTGAAAACCCAATCATTGAAGAAATGCCCACTGATTATTTAGAGTTTGCCAATGTCATTGGACTTTTAAAACCAGAAGAAATTATTGGCCTTATTGGGGAGCCTGCTAAAAAGTTAGATTTAAAGATGAAATCATCCAATGAAGTAATAGCAAGTTCATGGTACTACCACAACCTTAATACCGATGGAAATGGTAATTACTTTCCTACCACGGAACTAGACATTATCGACGGATACGTTGAATCGGTTGTATTTTTAAATGACGTAGATGAAAACTCAAACTTTGAAGGTAAAAAGTTCGATACCAAACAGCCTGATAGTTTGTTTTAGTTTTTACAAGACTAACAACTAGGGTTAAAGTACTATTTTCATAATTGAAATAGTACATATTGACCTTTCTATTTAAACAAGCATTAAATACTTCTTATCTAATTCTTGGAAGTTTACTTGTTTTAAGTTTTTCCCCGTTTAATTTTTATATCATTCTTCCTCTTGTATTTACCATTTTTTTTTGGTTAATCCGTAAAAATAATCTGCCCGTCAAAGAATGTCTTCTTTTTGGATTAGGTTTATTTATTTTTGGAATTTATTGGATATATATCTGCCTCCAAAAATTTGGGGGTATGCCAGAAATTTTAGCAATACTCTCAACCTTTATTTTATGTTTATTTCTATCTCTTTTTTTTCTATCCCTTTCAGTTTTTCCAAAATTTAAAAATCAACCTCTCTTAGTCGCAGCAATTTTCACACTAGTTGAATGGGTTCGCTCTTGGATCTTTACAGGTTTTCCATGGTTAACTCTCGGGTATTCTCAAGTTGAGGGTAGCCCTTTGGCTGGATACATCCCTATTACAGGTATCTACGGTGTTAGCTTCCTTCTAATATTAACCTCGCATCTCTTATTTCTTTTGTTAAATAAAGCCCATCAACGTTTATGGATTATTTTTTTAATCATTATTATCTGGGGCGGAGGTCATTTTCTAAAAAAAATTGAATGGACAGAGCCAAATGGAGACCCTATTGAAGTTACATTATTGCAGGGCAATGTAAAGCAGGATGAAAAGTGGGATCAAACTAAAATTAAAAAAATATTAAATAAGTATGAAAGTTTAATTTTAAAAAGTAATTCTCCCCTGACTGTTTTACCAGAGACCTCAATACCACTTTTACTTGAATATATTCCATCAAATTATTTAAATAAAATTAAAAGACATATGAATAAAATTGACGGGAATCTAATTTTAGGCGTCATCGAAAGGAATGACGCTGATATTTATAACTCTGCTATTTCTTTTGGGGAGGATGAATCACAGAAATATAGGAAATATCATTTAGTCCCCTTTGGAGAATATGTCCCACTGAGGGGTATTTTTGGTTTCATTTATGAAGATCTACTTAACATGCCATTTAATGATTTATCTAGGGGTGAGAGAATACAGCTTCCAATGAAGTTTGATCAACAAAAGATAGCAATAAATATTTGCTATGAAGATGTATTTGGGAATGAAATAATTCGTCAATTACCCAACGCAAACATTTTGTTAAATATGAGTAATGATGCATGGTATGGACATTCAATTGCTGCCGAACAACACTTGCAAATCTCACAAGCAAGAGCCATTGAAACTGGAAGGATGATGCTTCGAGCGACAAATACTGGCGTCACTGCTTTTATTAATGAAAAAGGTAAGGTCATAAATAAACTACCCCAATTTCAAAGCGGGTCACTTACTCAGAATGTGCAGGGTTTTAATGGAAGTACGCCATTTATAAAATATGGTCATTTTCCAATTTTAATTCTATGCTTTTTAATTACCTCAATTACCTTGTTGCGTAAAAAATTAATTAGTAAGTTTCTTGCTGTGATTAAGAAACAACGTAAAATACGTTGGTAATTAATTAAAATTAAAAAAATGCTTAACTTCCAAGAAATTATTTTTAAGCTTCAGGAATATTGGAGTAAACAAGGATGCGCCATCATTCAACCCTATGACATGGAAGTAGGTGCCGGAACCTCACATACCGCCACATTTTTAAAGTCGATTGGGCCTGAGCCATGGAAGGCCGCCTATGTGCAGCCAAGTAGAAGACCAAAAGATGGGCGTTATGGTGAAAACCCAAATCGTCTGCAGCACTATTATCAATTTCAAGTTGCGTTAAAACCAGCGCCAGAAAATATTGTAGATCTTTATATGTCGTCTATTCAGAGCCTTGGCATTGATCTTAAAAAAAACGATATTCGCCTAGTAGAAGATAACTGGGAAAATCCAACACTAGGTGCCTGGGGTCTAGGATGGGAGGTTTGGTTGAATGGAATGGAGATCACTCAATTTACCTATTTCCAGCAGGTCGGAGGAATAATATGCAAGCCAATCACAGGTGAAATTACTTATGGATTAGAAAGGCTTGCTATGTATATTCAAAATGTAGACAGTGTTTACGATATTCAATGGACAGATGGAATTAGCTATGGTGATGTTTTCTTACAAAATGAAAAAGAACAAAGTAGTTACAACTTTAAATTCAGTGATAGTGAATTTCTATTAAAGGCTTTTGCCTCCCACGCTAAACAAGCAAATAAACTTGTCAAAGAAAACCTTGCATTACCTGCCTACGAGCAAGTTTTAAAAGCAGCGCATACATTTAATTTATTAGATGCAAGGGGTGTAATAAGCGTTACAGAAAGAGCTGACTATATTGGAAAAATAAGGGATATTTCTAGAAATGTTGCTAGCGCATACTTAATGAGCAGAAAAAAATTAGGTTTTCCCATGGCAGATAAAAACCATGCCAAAGAAGCGATAAGTGAACTTGACAAAAAAAGTGATTCAAGTGGTTAAAGATAATTTACTAATAGAACTTTTCACAGAGGAGTTACCACCTGATTCACTCGAAACTTTAAGTCATCAGTTCGGTGAAGCCATAGCATCAGAACTTATCTCAAGGAATTTAGTAACTAAGAGTGATTTTCAAACATATGCTACGCCAAGAAGAATTGCTGTAAACATTAAATCAGTAATAGATGAAGCAGAAGACGAAGAAAAGCTGATTAAATTAATGCCCTATTCTGTAGGCTTTGATGGAAATAATAAACCAACACAACCATTATTAAAGAAAATAAGTTCTATCGATGAAGCAATTAAAAAAGAAGATCTTGAGATTAAAGAAGACAAAGGTCAGAAATTTATTTATGTTACAAAAAAATTAAAAGGTATAAAGCTTGAAGACTCTTTGAACGATATTATCAAGAATTCACTTCAAAAATTAGCAATAAAAAAAGTGATGACTTATCAGCTTGAAGATGGATGGACATCAGTCAACTTTGCTAGACCAATGAGAGGTTTAATTGTGCTTCATGGAAAACGAGTACTAAATGCAAATATTCTTGGCTGCACATCATCAAATAAAACACGAGGCCATAGGTTTGAATCCAATAAAGAAACTATCACAATTAACCATGCTGATGATTATGAAAAAACTCTAGAGACGGATGGTAACGTAATTGTATGTTTTAACAATCGTAAAACTAAGATTAAAAAGGATATAAAAGATGCTCTTGCTAAGCTTGGCAAAGATTTTTTTATTACTGAAGATGAAGCTTTAACTGATGAGGTAACATCACTTGTCGAAATGCCAAATATTTTAATCGGTAACTTTGAAGATAAATATCTTTCTATCCCAGAAGAATGCCTCACATTAACGATGAAGACAAACCAAAAATACTTCCCTATTTTTAATAAAAATAACGGCCTAACAAATAGTTTTATTATTGTTTCAAATATTTCACCAAAAAATACAGATCAAGTTATCCATGGGAATGAAAAAGTGATCAGGCCCCGTTTAGCGGATGCTGAATTCTTTTATGATGAAGATAAGAAACTGGGGTTAACAACTTTTTGCGAAAAACTTGAAAATGTTATCTACCATCACAAGCTAGGATCACAAAAAGATCGGGCGGAGAGAGTTGCTCAAAAGCTAGAGTACTTAACCAAAAATTTAAATATAGAATTTGATATTGACCCAATGGAGTTAAGTCTTTTTTCTAAAGCAGACCTTTTAAGCCTCATGGTAGGTGAATTTCCAAAACTGCAAGGAATAATGGGGCACTACTATGCTCTTAACGAAAATAAAAATGAAAGTTTTGCCAATGCGATTGAAGATCACTATAAGCCAAGATTCTCTAATGATTCACTACCAAGAGATGAGTTAGGTTTTATGCTTGCAATTGCTGACAAATTTACAACCCTGATTGATTTATTTTCTATAAATGAAATTCCAACAGGCGAGAAAGATCCCTTTGGCTTAAGGAGAAATGCCATAGGTGTGATTAGACTGATCATAGAAAAAAAATTGCCAATCAATCTAAATACATTAATTGATAACTTCATAGATAAAAATGATTCTGCTAGGGTAAGTTTAACTAATTTCCTCTATGAAAGACTGTTCAACTACCTCAAAGATCTTGGTTATTCCAATGAGATAGTTGATGCACTGGTATCTTCAAGACCAGAAAAAATTCATGATATTTTAGAGCGCTTAGAAGCAATCTCTGAATTTGTAAAACTCAAGGAATCTGAGACACTCTCATCAGCAAATAAACGGGTATCTAATATCCTCAAAAAAGCAGACAAAATTTCCATTAACCCTATTGATGAAAATCTTCTAATAGAGAATGAAGAAATTATGCTTCATAAAGTTTTGTTGGATCTTGAGCCAAAAATTAATCAATGCTTAATTAAGAATGATTTTATAAGTGCATTAAAAAATTTAGTCATATTAAATACGCCAATAAATAATTTCTTTGAAAAAGTAATGGTAAATGCTGATGATTCCAAAATCAAAAATAATCGATATAGCCTGCTGTTCAAGTTAAGACAAAATTTAAACTGTGTTGCTGATATTTCTAAATTAGCCTCTTGAGATGAAATTAGTGATTTTGGATAGAGACGGCGTCATCAATAAAGACAGCGTTCATTCCATAAAAAGTCCTGAGGAGTGGGTCCCCATCGAAGGAAGCCTTGAAGCAATTAGTTTATTGAATAAAAATGGATATACTGTGGTTGTGGCAACAAACCAAAGCGCTATTGGTAAAAAATTAATTAGCAATGTTACCTTAGACAATATTCATAAAAAAATGCAAGATTTGCTAGATAAGAAAAAGGGCAAGATTGATAAAATTTTTTATTGCCCTCATGTTAAGGAAGATGGCTGTGCATGCAGAAAACCAAAAACTGGATTAATGCAAAAAATAAAAGAACACTACAGTATTAATTTAGAAAAAATACCTGCTATTGGCGATTCAACAAGAGACTTAGAGGCTTATTCAAAATCTGAGGCCCAACCTATTCTTGTCAGAACGGGTAATGGAAAGGATGTTGAAAAAAAGAAATCCTTCCCAAGTAATACCTTAATTTTTGATAATCTCCTTGAGGCTTCCAAATTCATAATTAAAATGGAATAGTAATGTTATTAAGATCAATATTATTTCAGTTGGGTATGTGGATTTTTACAATTCCATTTACATTGCTTTCAATACTCACCTTCCCAGCTTCACCAATGCATCGCTATAAATTTATTTCTTTATGGGCCAAAACAATGTTGGTTTGGTTGAAATGGACTTGTAACATCACATTTAGGATAAAAGGCCAAGAAAATATTCCTAAAAACCCCTTCATAATTTTATCTAAACATCAATCAGCCTGGGAAACGTTAGCATTTCAAAAAATTTTTCCTCCTCAGGTGTGGGTAATGAAACGTGAATTATTATTTGTCCCTTTTTTTGGTTGGGGTTTAGCGATGACTTCACCCATTGCAATTGACCGATCGTTAGGCAAGAAATCATTAAACCAAATGCTAGAACAAGGCCTTGATCGAATTAGAAAAGGATTCTGTATTGTTATCTTCCCTGAAGGCACAAGAATAAAACCTAAAGAAATTGGCAAGTATCATATCGGTGGTGCCTGGCTGGCATCGCAAACTAAAATACCTATTCTTCCTGTCGCACATAATGCTGGATTTTTCTGGCCAAAAAATTCTATTATTAAAAAATCAGGAGTCATTACTGTTTCGATAGGAAAAGTAATTTCAAGCGATAAAGCAAAGGCTGACAAAATAAATCAAGAAACAAAAGACTGGATAGAAAAAGAAATGCTAAAGATAAATGTTTAACTTTAATTCAAAAAAAATTGTTGAATTTCCATTATCAAATGGTAAATCATTAAAATATCAGTTAATTAAAAAATCTAAAAAAACATTAAGCTTAAAAATTACTGAAAATGGCCTGATCGTAAGCGCGCCCTTTTACATGACAGAAAGAAAAATTAATCAGCTTCTATCATCAAAAATAAATTGGATTAAAAAAAAATTAGCACTTATAGAGCCTCAAAAGAAAAAACTCATTATTGAAAATGGCGCTACTTTTAATCTACTTGGGAAAAAGATTCGACTTTCCCTATTCAAAGGTAAAAATAAAATAGAATGGTGCGACACAGAGAGCTTAAATATTCACTTCAAAGACTCTACTAACCAAGAAAAAATTAAAACTTTTTTTTTAAAGTGGCTAAAAGAAACAGCGCTAGACTATTTTTCACAAAGAGCCTACGAAATTTCAAAAATAAACTCAATCCCCTCAAACTCAATACTACTATCGAATGCAAAAACTAGGTGGGGGACTTGTAACAGTAAGACAGAGGTTAGAATAAATTGGCGACTTATTCAAGCAGACCCTTATGTCATAGACTATGTAATTTGTCATGAGTTTGCACATTTAACTCACATGAACCATTCAAGAAATTTTTGGAATTTAGTTGAAAAAATTAACCCAGATTATAAATTAGCTGAAAATTTTTTAAAGAATAAAGGTTTTAGCCTTTATTCACTCGATTAACTTCTTAATATCCTCAACAATACCTTCAATTTTGAATCCATAAGGATAGCGAAGCCTAACATCACCCTCTTTATCAACCATATATATTGCTGAGGAATGGTCAATGGTATAGCTATCTCCTTCTCCTACTTTCAACCTAAATATTTTGTATTGCCGAGCCGTTTTTTCTATATCTTCTATGCTCCCGGTTAATCCGATAAAAGACTGATTAAAAGATGCTAAATAATCTTTTAGGACCGCCTGGGTATCTCTATCTGGATCCAATGTCACAAATAATACTTTAAAATTTTTATTATTAATTCTTTTATCGATTTCTTTTAATTCAACTAAAGTGGTTGGGCAGATATCTGGACAATTGGCAAAGCCAAAAAAGATTGCAACAACATTCCCCTTAAAATCAGTTAATGTTATATTTTTGCCATATTGGTCGGTCAGGCTAAAATTCCCATTAATTTTTGCTTTTGTTATGTCAGAACCGTTAAAGTTATTTTTTTTATCTCCTGAACACGAACATAAGAGGCATACCAAAAGGATTAAATATAAAAATTTATTCATAGAAAGTTTCTCAAAAATGACTTTTCATTTTATCATGCTAATCTAATTGCAAATTTTATAATAAATTTGAATTAACATATTTAAAAAGGGTTTTTATGGCAATACCTCAATCAATGGAAAATAAAGATGGGTTTATCTGGTATGACGATAAGTTTGTAGACTGGCGTGAGGCAAAGACACATGTTTTGACGCACACGCTCCACTATGGCCTAGGTGTATTTGAGGGGGTGAGAGCCTATAAAACAAAAAATGGTCCGGCTATATTCAGATTGCATGAGCATACGGATAGATTATTTAATTCTGCCCATATTATGAATATGAAAATTCCTTTTTCAAAGTCGCAAGTTATTGATGCACAGAAAAAATCTGTCTCTAAAAATAATTTAAAATCTGCTTACATCAGACCGATGGCTTTCTATGGCGCAGAGGAAATGGGAATATCAGCAGATAAGCTATCTACTCATTTAATCGTTGCTGCATGGGAGTGGGGTGCTTATATGGGTCAGGAAGCTATTGATAATGGCATACAGGTTAAGACCTCCTCTTACTCAAGGCATCATGTAAACGTTACCATGTGTAAAGCAAAAGCTAATGGTAACTACATGAATTCAATACTAGCCCACCACGAGGCTAAAACTGATGGTTATGATGAGGCGCTATTACTTGACACGCAAGGATTTGTTACTGAGGGAACTGGAGAAAATTTCTTCTTAATTAAAAATGGTAAGTTAGTTACACCAAGTTTAAATAGTGCGCTCGAGGGCATTACGAGAGATACAATAATAACCATAGCCAAAGATTTAGGGATAGAGGTAATTGAAAAAAATATCACTCGTGATGAGGTTTATACTGCGGATGAGGCATTTTTTACAGGAACAGCTGCTGAAGTCACCCCAATTCGAGAGCTAGATAAAAGAAAGATAGGTTCTGGCACTAAAGGCAAGCTTACTCATGAGCTTCAATCTTTATATTTTGATATCGTAAAAGGTGGTAACAAAAAATATAGCGATTGGTTAACCTACGTTGAATAAGAAAATTAGAGAATTAACATTTGTCACAAAAAAAGATTTTCCAATTTATTGCCCACCCAATAATGCTGATTCATTTTCGATGCATCCTAGAGTCTATATAAATATGGATAAGAAAAAAGAAGCTGCTTGCCCCTATTGCGGAAAGGTTTTTAGGCTAAAATCTTAATGCCAGCTTCGTTCTAATTTAAAACTTAAATTGCTTCCAGATAGAAATTGATCAATTACTTGAGGGATGTTTTTATGCTTAGTCAATATGAGCTTCATTTTTTCATTTGGCTCACTTGAATTTGCCCTCAAATTGAATACATCTAATTTGACTCTCAATTGTCTTGCTACTGCTTCGCTCGTATCTACAATCTTAATATCTGTACCCATAATTTTTTTTACTAAATGCTTTATATAAACAAAATGAGTGCAGCCTAGGACAATAGTATCAACATTATTTTTTTTAAAGTTAGCTAGATATTTCTCTAGTAACTCAAATAATTCTGCATCATCAAAATTTCCTCTTTCTATTGCATTTACAAGTCCTGGGCATGGTTGAACAAAAAATTTTACATCACCTGAGTACCTCTCTAAAAGAGCAGAAAATTTTGCGCTTTTTGATGTACCGCTTGTAGCCAGAACGCCTACCAACTTATTTAATGTAACCTTAAGGGCGGGTTTAACTGCTGGTTCCATTCCAATTATTGGGATATTAAATCTATCACGAAGTACATTTACGGCAAATGCCGTAGCTGTGTTACATGCAATAACAATTGCTTTTGATTTTTTTTGATTTACAAGAAAATCTGATATTAAGAGAGCTCTTTTTATTATGTCGGATTCCTTAATGTCTCCATAGGGAGTAAAAGCAGAATCTGCAATGTATATTAGGTCTTCCTGGGGTAAAAGATTGTGAATACTTTTTGCTACTGACAATCCTCCAAAACCTGAATCAAAAATACCTAAAGGGAGTTTTTTTTGCATAAATTAAAATTAAGCTTACAAAAGATAACACAAAATAATTAATTGAATAATGTAGAATACACTTAAAAATTATGGTGAATAGATTAACACAAATTTATACTAGAACAGGCGATGAAGGTAAAACTGGACTCGGTGATGGAACTCGTGTTGCGAAATTTAGCACGCGAATTGAATGCTTAGGAAGTGTTGATGAACTTAATTCAATTATAGGTTTAATTCTCACAGAAAATGTTTCGCAAAAAAATATCTTAAAAAAAATTCAGCACGACCTATTTGATATTGGAGGTGAGTTATCTATCCCAAACTATAAAAAAATTGATTTAAAAAAAGTCAACTTTCTTGAACAAGAGCTCGACCGAATGAATGATACACTCCCCCCCCTAAAAGACTTTATATTGCCTGGTGGCGCCAAAGCAGCATCTTATAGTCATTTAGGTCGGACAGTATGCAGAAGAGTTGAAAGAAACTTATTCCTTTTAAATGATAAGGAAGAGGTAAATAAAAACGCACTAAAATATATTAATCGTTTATCTGATTTTCTTTTTGTTTTAGCTAGATATATCAATAAAGAAAATAATGTTGATGATATTTTATGGCAAAAAGATATCTAGTATCTAACAAATGAACTTAGTAGCTCTTCCTCAATTTTTCAAAAAAATTAATCAACTAATTAGTCCCACGAGGATAAATCATCACTTAATTAGTGACGCTGCAATTGATATCGTACTAAAGCTTCAAGAAAATAATTATGAAGCCTATATTGTAGGTGGTGCAATAAGAGATATTTTACTAGATTACTCACCAAAAGATTTTGATATTGCAACTAATGCAAAACCAGAAGATATAAGAAAAATATTTAAATATTCAAGGATTATTGGCAGACGATTTAAATTAGTTCACGTTATTTATAATAGAGAAACCATAGAAGTCTCAACTTTCCGAACAGCTCCCACAGAAAAAATTCATATGAAAAATGGTATTTTAAAAGACAATGAATATGGTTCAATGTCTGAAGATATCAAACGACGTGATTTTACGATTAACTCTCTTTATTACGATCCTATCAATAAAAAATTAATTGATACCTTTGATGGTAAGAGTGATGTTAAAAAGAAAATAGTAAAGTTAATTGGAGACCCTGAGAAAAGATTTACTGAGGACCCAATAAGGGTTCTTCGAGCATTAAGGTTTACAGCTAAGCTTGATATGGATATTCATCACGATACTCTCAAGCATATAAAGCCCTCAATGAAGCTTCTTGAAGCCATACCTCACTCAAGATTATTCGATGAAATTTTAAAGTTTTTTCTCACTGGTCATGCAAAAAAAAGTTTAATAATTTTTAGAGAATATAACCTCACAAAAAAATACTTACCCGCTATGGACTCTCTTAATCCTAGTTTCGAAAGATTTGTTTTCAAGGCTCTTGATAATTGCGACCAGCGAATAGCAAATAATAAACATATCAGCCCTGGTTTTATTTTTTCTGTATTTTTATGGCAAGATGTATTTGAATTATGGAAAAAAAATGAAGCACATTACTCTCATAGTTCGCTTGCGTTAAATGATGCGATTGATAAAGTAATTATTAAACAAAATAAAATTTTCCCTATCCAAAAAAGGTTTCTTGTTGCTATGTCAGAGATATGGAGGCTTCAAATAAGGTTTGAAAATTTATCGCAAAAAAAAGTGTATCGCCTTTTTACACACCCTAGATTCAGAGCTGCATATGACTTTATGTTAATTCGTTCGGAAAGTGATCAATTTGATAAAAATTTAAGTCGTTGGTGGGAAGAATTTGTTACCTCTGATGACAATACAAGAAAAAAATTAATTAATAAATAAAATTTATGTCTAAAATTTATATTGCCCTTGGAAGTAATCTCGATGAACCTAGCGAACAAATCTACAAGGCTATCAATTCAATTGATGCTGTTGATGATCTTTCAGTCACACATATATCCTCTCTATATAAAACCAAACCTATCGGTAAGATTGATCAGCCTGATTTTATTAATGCTGTTATTGAGGTAGAGGGAGATATTTCTCCTGAAAATTTACATGCTGCATTACAAGCTATAGAAACACAAGCTGGTAGAATAAGGATAGAGTTAAATGAACCACGTACTCTAGATCTGGATATTTTGTTGATTGATGACTTAATTATGAAAACAAAAAAATTGACTGTTCCCCACCCACGAATGCATCAAAGGCAATTTGTTATTGTTCCCCTCTTTGAAATCAATCAAAAAGTAAACATCCCTGGTATTGGCCCTATTAATAAAATCTTAAAATCCCTTCCGGACCAAGGAGTCGTTAAAATCTAAAATGAATATATTTGATAAATATCCTTATATTGTCATTGAAGGTCCTATTGGATGCGGCAAATCAACACTTGCGGGTCTTTTAGCAAATCAACACCGAGCTGCTATTTTTAATGAAAAGGCAGAAAGAAATCCTTTTTTGCCTAAATTTTATGAGGACATGAAACACTATTCATTACCTACACAACTTTTTTTTCTCTTCCAAAGAGCCAACCAATTAGAAGAGCTAAAACAAAAAGATTTTTTTAGAAATGGTGTGGTTGCTGATTTTTTCTTACAAAAAGATCCGATCTTTGCAAGACTAAATTTAGATGATGAAGAATTTAAGTTATATCAACAAATATATAAACATCTTCAACTCAAAGCTCCTGTTCCAGACTTGGTTATTTATCTCCAAACACCTGTAGATCTTCTTAGAAAAAGAGTGGAAAAAAGAAATATTAATTACGAACAAAAAATTTCAACTGAATATCTTGAAAAAATCGCAGCTTCTTATAGTAACTACTTTCATAATCAACATAAATCTAATGTCTTAATTGTTAATAATGAAAATATTGACCTACTAGAGGATAGCTCAGCTTTGAATATGATGGTTGATAGAATTATGGGCATCACAAGCATAAGAGAATATTTTAATCCGCAGTTCATTTGACGATTATGAATAAATTAGAAAACCTCATAGAAAAAGAAAAATTAGCAATTATTTCTTGCTACGATGCCACATTCGCATCCATGCTTGCTAATACTGAGATAGATGCCTTACTTGTTGGAGACTCATTAGGAACAAGAGTTAAAGGTGAGAGTGATATCTTAAATGTCACAATGCATGAGATTTTATACCACACACGTGCTGTCAAGAATGGAGCAAATAGCCTGCCAATTATTTCTGATATGCCAATACATTCATATGATACAAAATCAGCTGCATTAATAAATGCTAAAAAAATAATCGAGGCTGGAGCTGATGGTGTCAAGGTGGAGGGTGGAAAGGAAATTGAAGATATTGTGAGGCACCTTGCCAAAGAAGAAATATTTACTTGCGGACATATTGGCTTTACCCCTCAAACAAAAAATATTTCAGAGGTTAAATTTGAATTAAATGATCTATTAGAAGATGCAAAGATTCTTCAGAATGCAGGTATCTCTATGATTGTTTTATCAATGTTACCCAGTGAAGCTAGCCAAGTCATTACAACTGACCTAGATATACCGACTATTTCATATAAGAGCTCCAATGAATGCTCAGGAACGGTTGAAATTTTGTATGATTTACTTGGTTTAAAAATTTCAACTACTTTAAATCCAACAAAAAAAAATAACGATAATTATAAAAATTTTAATTTTAAATCTATTCAAGACTTTATAAAAAAAACCCATCTGCTTTAATGATCATTTTAAAAAATCCAAGTGAAGTAAAATCGAATTTAGCTAATAAAAAAAATTTAGCATTAATTCCAACTATGGGTAATTTGCATGCAGGACACATTTCGTTAATTGAGAATGCCAAAAATTATGCATGTACCATTATCGTCAGTATTTTTGTAAATCCAATACAATTTAACTCTCAAAATGATTTGAAAAATTACCCAAGGACACTCACAAAAGATATCAATATTCTGAATAAGCTAGGCGTAGATATTCTTTTTAATCCGTCAGAAAAAGATATTTACCCATCCAATCCAACACTTTCCTATACATTACCACCACTAGCTAAACAACTTTGTGGAGCATCAAGACCAGGGCACTTTGAAGGTGTGATCACGATTATAGAAAAACTATTTAGTCTCTTTAAACCCGATCATGTGTTTTTTGGAAAGAAGGATTACCAACAACTCATACTCATTAAACAATTTATCTCAGATAAAAATTATAAAATTAACTTTCATTCAGTTGAAACAGCCAGAGAACAAAATTCACTCGCCTTGAGCTCTAGAAATAGATTATTAAACTCTGCGGCAAAAAAAATAGCCTCAACACTCTTCGAAACCTTAAAAGAGGCAATAGTAGAATTGAAAAAAAATCATGATATAAATCAAGCCGAATCTTTTGCTGTAAAGAAATTAACAAGCTTAGGCTGGGCTGTTGACTATGTAGAAATAAGGCGACAAGCAGATTTATTAAAACCTTCAACTAATGACAAAAATTTGGTAATTTTAGGTGCAGCAAATTACGATGATGTAAGGTTAATTGATAATATAGAATTTTGCACAGATGTCACTATATGACTATAATGTCACGATTAAAACCTTAAAAGATATATTGAGACACTTATGCAAAGAACCATGCTCAAATCAAAACTTCATAGAGCAACTGTAACTCACTCTGAATTAGAATATGAGGGATCATGTGCTATTGATTCATCTCTTCTAAGGGCTGCTGATATCAAAGAATATGAACAAATATCTATTTATAACATTACAAATGGAGAAAGGTTCGTAACCTACGCGATTAGAGCTGAAAAAGACTCAGGAATTATTTCAATTAATGGAGCAGCTGCACACAAAGCAAGTCCTGGAGACAAGCTTATTATTGCCACCTATGCAGATTACAATGAATCAGAGTTAGAAACTTATCACCCTACCTTAGTCTATTTAGATGAATTAAATAAAATGACTATCACAAAAAATTCGATTGCAATTCAAGCAGCTTAAATTTGGCTTCAACGTTAAGTATAAAAAAACATGTTATTTCCGCTTTAGAGGACATAAAAGCTTTTGATATAGTGTCTCTAAATGTTAAAAAATTGACATCTATTAGTGATTTTATGATTATCGCAAGTGCATCTTCAACAAGACAAACAAAAGCCCTGGCAAGAAATATTAAAGATAAAATGAGTGCTTCTGGAGTTGAGGTTATTGGGATTGAGGGAGAAACTGAGGGTGATTGGGTATTAGTGGACCTCGGAGATATCATTGTCCATATTATGACACCAACAACCCGCGCTTATTTTAATCTTGAAGAATTATGGTCAAATTAAAACATTGGATCTATTTTCAGCTTGAAAATTAAAATTATATCCGTTGGCAATAAACTTGATAGTTGGCTACAAGAAGGAATTAAAAACTACATAAATAAATTTCCTAAATATACGAAGATTGAATGGATAGAAATAAAACCTGAAAAGAAATTTAGCTCTATTGAGAATAAAAAAAAAGAAGAAGCAATTAGAATTAAAACTCATATCAAAGAGTCCTCATATATTTGCTTAGATGAACGTGGAGTCTCTTTAACATCGCTAAATTTTTCTACAAAGTTAAATAATTGGTTACAGAATTTTCCTACGATAATATTTGTGATTGGTGGCGCGGATGGCATTGATAAAAATTTATTAGATGGAAGCTTGGAAAATATATCGCTATCTAAAATGACACTTCCGCATCAAACCGTTAAATTAATTTTAATTGAGCAACTATTCAGAGCTTTTGCAATCTTAAATAATCATCCTTACCACCGAGAATAAAATGAGTCAGAACGCTATCATTTGGTTTAGAAGAGATTTAAGGCTTTACGATAACGCTGCCCTTTTTCATGCATTAAAGGATTCAAATCAGGTTTTTCCTGTATTTATTTTCGATATACAAATATTAAGTAAACTTAAAAATAAAAAAGATCGAAGAATTGAATTCATTTTGCGATCTCTTGCTGAGATCAAAAAAACTTTAAATGAAAATGGTTCGGACCTAATCGTTGAAATGGGTGACCCAGAGCTGCTTATTCCAAAATTGATTACAGAATATAAATGCAACTCCTTATATATAAACAGGGATTATGAAAAATATGCGCAAGATCGAGATCAAAAAATCTCTAAAGTTTTATTAAATCAAAAAGTCACAACCTTCACATTTAAAGATCAAGTTTTATTTGAAAGTGATGAAATTTTAACGCAATCAAATAACCCTTATACAGTTTTTACACCCTATAAAAATAACCATTTAAAAAGATTAAATGAGCAAGGCATTCAACTATATAACTGTGAAAATCATAAAGACAACTTTGCGAAATTTACTTCTAAGGCATTACCGACATTAAATGATCT
>ENA-OQVM01000878-OQVM01000878.1-marine-metagenome-genome-assembly--contig:-NODE-878-length-42927-cov-17.551552_pt1 | contig 42927 bp, 32 predicted proteins | sample MGYA00237776_ERZ505498 | MGnify/ENA primary metagenome ERZ505498 (study PRJEB26159, sample SAMN06265151) | marine metagenome | isolation source: Helgoland LTER site | place: Germany:Helgoland, sampling...
CCTACTTGTGGAGTTGGACAATCATATCGACTTGTTTCTAGCGAAGAAGCATGTGAAAATGTTTTTGTTTGTCGATGGGGAAACCCTGGATATGTTGAGGTTAAGAATCTATGTGATGGAATTGAGACTTGCGGTAATGAAAATGAGATTTGTTCATACTCTCGTAACTCTATGGAAACAACCCGTCCGTTACCAACATCAGACAAGGGCCTTACCAAACGGATTTCCTATTGTCTGAAAGGTTTAAAGCAGGTAGAAATGCAGAGAGGAAGCTGTACATCACAACAATTTATTTTTCCAGATCATGAATATTTTGGGGTTGACACCAACACTACTTTGCATCTCCCCTCTATGAAGGAAGATTGTGCAAACATATTCGGGGAGCAATACCTTTACACTAGCTGCGTAGGTAAATGTTCCAGCTCTCCTTGTCCTCTCAGGGAGATTCCAAGATATGAAGTCTGTCCAGCCCAATATCCAGACCGAGTGGGAACCATAGCGAATGAAGAATACCTTGCATTCTTCACTAAGTCGCATGGAGAAGTGTTCACAAACCGATACTTTGTGTGTGACGACAAAATCAGGTGTGTTGACTACTCTCAAGTCTGTGATTTGGTTAAAGACTGTGGGGATGGATCAGACGAAAAGCGTTGTAATAACCACTTCACATGTCTATCTACATCACGTTTAATTCCTAAAGTTAAGGTTTGCGATGGCTCCTTTGATTGCATGGATGGTTCTGATGAATGTAATGACCTCTGTTCAAAGCAAATTTTACAAAATGGCTCTCTCAAAGGACTGTCCTGGCTAATAGGGTCTTTGGCTATTTTCGCAAATTCAGTCATCGTTGCAAAGAATCTTCTGACATTAACTCGTTGTCAGACTTCAGTAGCATTGGTGAATAAATCGCTCGTTATATTAATATCATTTATATTATTATTAACAGTGTTTTCTACACTATTTAAAAAGATAGTCACGCTGGATGTAAGATGTAAGCTCTTACTGTCCGGAATGCTGCGACACTGTGAGTAATGCGAGCACAAGCCCTCAATTTCGCTATTTCCATTTCAATACGTTACAAAGATCATTTTCATAGTGGTTGCACTTTGGTTGCACCGAATACTCAAAAAACGGTGAAAAACAGTATAAAACGGGTCAAAATCAATTGTTGGAAAAACCTTACAAATCAACCGGAAAGATAGATAAAGCAAGGGCTCCACTGAATCGACGGTTCAGTGTAGCGCCTATGATGGATTGGTCCGACCGTCACTGCCGCTATTTTTGGCGCTTACTCACCCAGCAATCACTCCTATACACAGAGATGATTACCACCGGCGCACTTATTCACGGCGATATTGAGCGCCACCTGCAATTTGACCCCAGCGAACATCCTATTGCCGTACAACTGGGCGGCAATAACCCGGCCGATTTAGCCCATTGCGCCAAACTCTGCGAAGATCGCGGCTATGACGAGGTTAACCTCAATGTCGGCTGCCCCAGTGATAGAGTGAAATCAGGATTTTTTGGCGCCTGCCTTATGAACCAACCACAAACCGTTGCCGATGGCATTAAAGCCATGCGCGATGCCGTGGATATTCCCGTCACCATTAAATGCCGCATTGGTGTGGATGATAACGATAGCTATGAAGCGCTCTGTGAGTTTGTAGATATTAATGCGCAAGCAGGCTGCGAAGTGTTTATTGTTCACGCTCGTAAAGCATGGCTTTCAGGTCTAAGCCCAAAGCAGAACCGCGAAGTACCACCGTTAGATTACCCGCGAGTCTTTAAACTTAAGGAAGACTTTCCCAAGCTAAGCATTGTTCTTAATGGCGGATTAAAGACTATTGATGACTGCCAGCAGGCTCTGCAGCAACTCGATGGCGTAATGATTGGACGCGAGGCCTACCAGAACCCTTCTATGCTCCAGTATGTCGATAGCGAGCTATATGGAGACGCTAATACTGAATTGCTTAGCGCTATGCCCAGCACGATAAATAGCAGCCTTGCTGCGGCTCATCGCTTTGCCGAATATATGGATGGGCAGCTTACTCAAGGCGTTAGGCTTAATCATATGACTCGCCATTTGCTCGGGCTATTTAATGGTCAAACCGGTGCTCGCGCTTATAGACGTCATATTAGTGAAAACGCCAATAAAACAGGCGCAGGCATTAATGTCTTTATGGACGCATTGGCCAAGCTAGGGACTCCTAGCTAAAAGCCCTATTCAATATAACAAGAATACGTGCATGTGTATGGTATCCAGCCTAGGGCTTTAGTATCATACTCAGCGTATTATTTATCCCTTCACAGCCTTTGGAAAACTTAATGACAAATACTCCTAGCAAACTGGATCAACTGCGTAGCATGACCGATGTTGTTGCCGATACTGGCGACATTGAAGCAATCAAAAAATACGCTCCTCTTGATGCAACAACGAATCCTTCATTGTTATTAAAGGCGGCGGCACTGCCCCACTACCAAACACTGCTTAATGATGCGGTAACTTGGGCTGGCGCGCAAAGCTCTGACTCTCAGCAGCAATTATCGGATGCTGGCGATAAATTTGCCGTGGCCATTGGCCAAGAAATCTTATCGATTATTCCTGGTCGTGTATCGACTGAAGTGGATGCGCGTTTATCTTTCGATACGGCTGCAACTATCGAAAAAGCCCATCGTGTTATAGATTTGTATGAGCAAAGTGGTATTAGCCGAGAACGTATTCTTATTAAGATTGCATCAACATGGGAAGGCATTAAAGCGGCCGAGCATTTAGAAAAAGAAGGCATTAACTGTAACCTAACGCTTTTATTTGGCTTTAGTCAGGCTGCCGCTTGTGCAGATGCAGGTGTGTTTCTTATCTCTCCCTTTGTTGGCCGTATTTTAGATTGGTACAAAGCGAATACCGATAAAAAAGAATATGCTGCGCATGAAGATCCGGGTGTTATCTCTGTTACTGAAATCTTTAACTTCTACAAAGCGAATAGCTATAACACTGTTGTTATGGGTGCGAGCTTCCGCAATATCGGTGAAATTGAATCATTGGCTGGTTGTGACCGACTAACCATTAGCCCTAACCTTTTAGAAGAGTTAGCGAATGATAATGGCGTATTGCCACAAATGCTTAAAAGCGATACTGGCAGCGTTATTGCGAAACCGACTAACAGTCAGTCAGCATTCCGCTGGGGCATGAACGAAGATGCTATGGCTACGCAAAAATTGGCCGAAGGTATTCGTAACTTTGCTGCTGACCAAGTGAAGCTTGAAGCATTATTAAAGGCCAATGGCTAATGTTTGATAAGCTCGCTCAATTATTTAGTGCCACTAAAACACCAACCGAGTCAGATGAAAAAAAACTGTCTCAGTTGGCGGCTACCGCTTTATTAATTGAGCTTTGCCGTGCCGATAACAATGTTGATGAGGTGGAGATTGCTGAGGTTATCTCCATTGCTCAATCAACCTTTGGGCTAAGCGAGCAAGAAGCACAGGTGCTCCTTAAAGAAGCAGAGCAAAAAAATAATGAGGCGACTTCGCTATTTGAATTCACCGAAATTATTAACAGCCAATTTGATAAAGCCGCTAAATACCAACTCATTAAAAATATTTGGCAAGTCGCTTATGCCGATAAAAAAATTGATCAACATGAAGATCACTTAATACGAAAAGTGGCCGACTTAATTTATGTGGGTCATGGTGATTTTATTCGCGCTAAACATGAGATATTAGCGGAACAAGAATAATATTCTAGATGGGATATATAGTTAACTGCTTTGTGTTTTGTACTAAGTACTAAGTACTAGGTACCAAGTGCCAAGTAAAAACTATAACGACTCACTCAAAATCGAATCGCTAAATCAATATCTATCACTCACTGTCTTTTTCTAAAGCGTCTACCAAACTGCCAAACGATGCGCGATTATCTTCGGTCATTGCCATTAACGTTTTATGCGCGTTAATTACGGCATCTTTCATATCGGCTTCGGTACAAGCCAACAACGGTAACTCATCAAAGTCTAAAGCGTCTGTATCTAGGCTATCGCGAATATCAAAAACGGCTTCAAACCCCATGCTTCGAACAAGACGTAGAATATTATCATCCTGACATAAGAGAACCGCTTTATTACCACAGTGAGAACGCGTATAGATGGCCACTTTAGCCAGCACACCCAGAGTCGTGCTATCAAGATTTTCGGTTGCTAATAAATCGACGCAGACACTTTTAATGCCAGGCTGCTGAATAACCGCCTCGCAATAAGTCTCTAAGCTCACACACCAGGGCACACGCACATCACCTTCTAGCTTTAGCCAGAAGCATTGCTTATCTTGCAAGCCAACAAGCACTTTGCTATCGGACATAGCTAAAGGCTCCTAAAATTCGCTGCTGAATCGCAGTGCTAGTAAGCTGGCGCATAATGGAATGAATATAAGTAGCAATTGTTTTTTTATCGATCATATTATTTTTAGTTATACTCAGCATGTTCAACAACTGTTTTTTATTAGCCAGTAATTAGATTTTATCAACCAACAACTAGACTTTATCGACTATCAACAACGCAATATCATCAGGGTATTGCTTATCTTCATCGACATTAAAACCGTTAAATACCGATTCAATATCAGCTTTCATTTTAGGCGCTTCAGATAACAAGAAGGCTTCTTTCTTGGCAAGACTCTCTTGCTCTAACACTTCTAAGATGCCATCAGAAAACATCATAATTCTAAACTTATCTGGCAAGTCGACAACAATTTCTTGGTAGTTAGTTTCTTCAAACAAACCCACCGGCGCGCCCTGCCCTTCGAGATAACGCGCTTCGCCATTAGCGATGAGTATTGGCACCGGTAATGCACCAGCTACCGAATACGTTAGGCGATTATTTTGTGTATCTAACACCGCATAAAAAATAGTGGCATGCTTACCAATACCCGTACCTAGAAGCTCGTCATTGGCATGCACTAAAAATTCAGCAGGATGCAATATGTCGTCATCTTTCTGGCGGTTATAGTCACTACGCATGCGCGCAGTGAGATTTTTCATTAATACAGTTACAAACGCTGATGATGCACCATGACCAGAGACATCTGCCATAAAAAACACAACGTGGTCAGGACCCACCGTTACGTACTCAACAAAATCACCACTTAAATACACCGACGGCACAATTTGATGATGAAAAATATAAGCGCTTTTTTGCATAGGGCTAACAGGCAGCATTTTCATCTGCACTTGTAAGCCTGCTTGGTGATCTTGCTCTAGCACTGCTAAATTGGTTTTTAATTCGCTGTTGGCTTGCTCTAGTTGATGGCGATATTTGAGGTTTTCTCGGCGCAAACTAAAACGCTCAAGGCTGCGCTCAATAGCATGCACCAACACTTCAAGATCTAGAATAGGTTTTATAAGGTAATCACTGGCGCCAAGACGAAGCGCCTCTACGACATCACTCATTACACCTGCGCCCGAAATAACAATAATCGGCACATGTGAGTAGGCATCGGCTATGACTTTTAAGACATTGATACCATCAAGCTTGGGCATTCTTAAATCACAGAGAACGAGCTCAGGCTTTTCAATGGCCATGGTCGCCAGCCCTTCCTCACCATCAGCCGCTTCACAAGTCTGATAGCCACTGTCTCTAAGGTAGGAGGCAATAGAATGACGCACGTTTTCATCATCATCGATAATGAGAACTTTGACTAATGCAGTGTGGCTAGGAATTTCCAATGGCTTATATCAACTGGCATCTGGGTAGTAGTTATGAATACGAGAATTTTATGGATTTGACCTTAAGTTATACGGCCCTTATCCAAGCTCATCAATTGCTACCATTTAACCACTTTTGCGCGCGTTAATGGAAGAATTAACACGCTAAAAACCGGTAGTTATATTTGGTATTAATGGCTAATTCATTTGGCTGTTTTTATATTCTATTAAAAATCATCACCAAAATCATCGTCAACTTGGCCATTGGCAGTAGCAACTTCACGCTGCTGAATATAGATTTCGCGAATAAAGGTATAGCGATCACCGGAAATTAGCGCCTCTGCATCAAGTAAATCGGCACGTTTATCCAATAGTTTCACCGCCCATATACTATTGCGAGTCCGCACATCATCAACTTGATCAAGGGGTGAAATATAAGCGTCTGGGGCAATAGCTAAGGCATCACGTAAATAGCGACCACCCATTAATGGCAGAACAATATAAGGGCCATCACCAACGCCCCAAACCGCCAACGTCTGCCCAAAATCTTCATTACGCTCTTCTATTCCCCAATCGGTGGCTACATCAAATAGGCCGCCAATACCAACTGTCGTGTTAATGGCTAAACGCCCTAAGCTCCTGCCAGACTGACGTAAATCGCCCTGCAGGCCGCTATTAACTACGTTGCTAACCTCGCCAATGTTATCAAAAAAGTTCGTCACGCCACGATCTAAAGCGCTAGGCATTACCCATTGATAAACTTTGGCCGAGGGCTTAACCAACCAACGATCAAGTACTTCATTAAAGCCAAAAATTTTGCGGTTAACCTCTTCAAACGGGTCAACGCTAGCGGCAAAATTAGGCATGGCTAACGTTAATAATAAAACACCAACAAAACGAGAGAATGTAGGCCTTAATGACATGGTGGAAATCCTTAGGAGCTTTCTTAAAACCGATGGATAGGTGAATCGGTTTTGTTAACAATGGGTTTAGTCTCACTGAGCTTATGTTAGCTTGCAGCAGACACGCCGTAGATTATATCCAACTGACGCAATTGCGCCAATATTTCAGCACCGGCAGTAACTACCAAACTGGGATCTGGATGCTGTAACTCTTGAGCAATTTGCAGCAATAGATCTTTACCAAGACAATCACTATTGTCCTCGCATAATTCAAGAAAGCGTGCGGTAACCGGATTCGCCTCTAAAAAAGCGACTTTATCTTGCCTATTACGATAAACCACTAGGCAAACCGGTTGCTCACTGGGCTGCTCAGGCTGAAAGCCTTCACCAATTTGATGAACAGGGTAATCAAACACCATGGACCATGCCAACGGCGATAACACAGGAATATGATCAACTAAGGAGTGATTGGCAGCAACGGCATCCTCAGGCATATCCTGTTCTGCCACAAATAACGCTAACTCGGCCCACTCGTAGCGCGCCAACTGAAGAGCAAACACGGGGTCGCAGGACTGAGGCTTTCGCTCACTTTCTAAATAGGCGAGAAACTCTTCGCTAATCTCTAAAAAGTAAGGCGTTTGCGATTGATGACGATGAATAAAATCTCGCACCATCTGGTGCCAATCGGTATCGCTATACAACTTGCGCAAAACCGGAAAAGCACTGCTAATAAAACCTTCAATATTTTTATAGAACAGCTCACGATAGATTTTCATCCGACGATCTTCTATATCGGCCGGTACCGGATGTAAGTTGGGCTCGCGTATATGCGCCGCAAAAGCACGCTGAACATCAGATAGCGAAGTGCTCATAAGTAACTGCCCTCAGCATGATGAGTGAGGTCTACCCCTTTCTGAATGGCGCGCACATGGCTCACCTCAGCCACTAGCTCTACTAATGGAGGAAAATTAAAATCACGCTCTACTAACGTAGGCTTAACGCCAAAGGTTTTATAGGCTAAGGCTAATAAATCCCAAACGGGATCAATAACGGCTGCACCATGAGTATCGACACGAAGATCTTTGGCCTCTTCATAGTGGCCGGCTATATGCATATAGCTAGCTCTATGGCCGGGTAAAGCTTGTAAGAAATCGGCCGCGTTATAATTATGATTAATACTGTTAACGTAAATGTTATTAACGTCCAATAATAAATCGCAATCGGCCATCTCTAGCACGCCATCAATAAATTCCAACTCAGTCATTTCTTGTGATGGCGCGGCATAATAAGACACATTTTCGAGTGCGATACGCTGGCCTAAAATATCTTGTACCTGCTGCACACGATCAGCAACATAGCGAATGGCATCTTTTTTAAAGGGGATAGGCATTAAATCGTATAAATGACCAGCATCACCACAATAACTTAAATGCTCTGAATAAAGGGGGCATTGATGCGTTTGAATAAACTGCTTAATGTTTTTTATTAGGTTAATATCGAGCGGCTCAGGGCCACCGATATTTAATGATAAGCCATGCAAGGTGAGAGGATAGCGCTCACTGAAGCTGCGTAATTGTCGGGCAAAAAGGCCGCCAACGCCAATCCAGTTTTCGGGTGCCACTTCCATAAAATCAACATCGCCCTGCTGAAGGGCAGAGAATGCTTCAACAAGACCTCGACGCAAACCTAAACCAGCCTGCGCGCTTTTTTGATGCCAGTCTTTGTTCATGTTCGTCATCACAACTTAAACCGCATGAATATTGATTCGTTATTATTGATTAACAAAAAAGAGGAAAAGCTAAAACAATAATGGCGGGAAAGAAACCTTCCCGCCATTATTAAACTCATTATAAAAAAGTATAAATATAAATGAGATATGCATTAACAACTAACAAAAAATGTTAGTGTCCGCATTTTCCTTCACCACATTTACCTTCAGCATGAGCGCCTTTGGCTTCAGTGCTATCTTTAGCATCACCGCCACATTTACCTTCGCCGCATTTACCTTCTTCGCCTTTTTCTTCACCACCTTTACTTTCGCCGCACTTACCTTCGCCACATTTTCCTTCGTGGCCATCGGCATTAACGATGTCGTAACCGGTGTTAAGCGGTGTTGCAGAAAAAGGGTTTACATCTGCACTAGCTATAGGTGAAATAGCCGTCGCTAAAAACGCTGCGCCTAAGGCAGCAGTAATTGGTTTCGCTTTAAATTTAGACATGGTAACTCCTAATATGAAAAAAAAATGTAACCCAATTAATCTAGTGTGCAATCATTGATCTGATTAAACCGATCTAATCATCGATATCTAACCGTTAGCGTATTAATAACAGCAGCAATACAGACAAAATCTCCGTACATTCGTTCAATCGTGCAAACGATCATATAACCAATAGTGCATATTGAATAGCGATAATAGACTAGATTGTATTAAATAATCGCTACAAACGATCTTTTGCGATTACCGGACAGAATATGACAGCTTTTTCGGCTCAGCAATTAGCCTTAGGTCTCATAAGAGATCCAAAAATTCACTTTTTAAATGGATTTTACAAGTCACCAATAGATAAGAAAGCGCGAAATAAGAAAAAACGGCGCTTTATGGCGAAGGTGATTAACCGGCTAAACTCAACGCCAAAGTGTGATCACGTTTATGGGGCGATGATTCATCATCTAATGATGAATACTCAAAAGGTAAATCGAAATTATTATCTTTAACGGCCTGCTCTGATTCAATGACTGCATCTACCGGGCTAGATTCATTATCGGCAGCTTCAGTCATTAATGTTTTGATGCTGCTGGCAACAAACTGTTCCAGCAACCAATCCGTTGCGTCCTTAAAAATATCATTCACGGCGGCAGGATCTAACAGTAAACTTAAATGATCATACTTACGTTTGCTATTAGCAATAGCGTTGGCAACAATGATACGCGCATCGTGACAGCCTAACTCGTCAATAAAGGCGCGCACATCAGCGCTGCCAGAGTAAATTTTATCAGCCGTTGTGGCAAAATGCAGTGTGGGCGGTATAGGGTTCGCCTTTAAAGCCGCTTGATAATCAAAACCGTCCTCGGCATCACACCAACTATCGTTGCTTATCCAATCGGTATAAACGCTGAACCAATCGGTATTTTCATTGGCTGAACCTAAGCGCAATTGCTCCGCTGGAAAGGCATTGTGCCAATTAACTAACTTTGCGGTTAATGGGTGACAAAAGGCTTTTACCATCGTGTTCGCTATACGATTTTTAGTTTGTAACTTTCGGCGTGCGCTAAAAAATATCATCTGTGTTGCGGTGCGCTCTGCATCACTCATGCGCGCCCAAGCGGCCGACAATAATACACCGCCAAATCCGTGCGCAACCCAAATAGTGGGCGCAATAGAAGATGACGTTGAATGCGAATGTCTTGAATAAGCGTGTATTGAATCAGAAGACTCTTCTGATAATGAGCAATGCTGCGTTGCTGCCCGCAAGAGGCGCGGAATCGCATCTGTCACTATATCGTGTACAGTTAATGAAGAAGGCTCATTATCACAACCTAAGCTACGTCCTCGACCGCCTAAATCAGCGACAAAAACTTCATAGCCTTGCTGGGCAAAGTGATACGCCAAGCCCTTACCCGATTCATGGTAAAAAATTCTGCCGCATTCCACTTCACCGTGCAACATAAATACACGTTTAGGAGATTCACTGGCAATAAGATTTTTTGCTTCGCCGCCAAAAAGACCTGCGTCTGCCGCTACTGAGCTCTCAACAGGCATGGCTTTTAAATGCCGCATATGTAGCTGCTCGCCATTGGGCATAGAGACCCAAATAGATTCTGCTTTAATTATTAAGTTGTCTTCTACGGACACATCAGCGCTGCCTTTATCGCCGCTATGCTCAAATACCTCTTCGCCATTGATTTCGCTGGCCGTAAAAACATCATCTTCTGAGAAAGTATCTAGTACAGGGTCCAGTAAAACAGTATCGAGCATCAACGAGTATTGCTGATGATCATCAACGGTCTGTGAAGGTGAAGATTCATTTTGGGACATAGCTAACCCAGCAGAGGATATTGATTGTGATTTATTGTTGTCCACTCTTTCGTGACTCGCTGCAGTGACACTGGCATTGGCGTCTTTAATTGTTGAGCGAATAACGATACACGCAACTCTTCAAGCAACCATCTAAAATCCATAACCGCTGGGTCCGAAAAAATAGCTTCAGGGTAATTATATAGCAGAGTTTTGAGAGGTTTTTCGACAGATGACAACTTTTCACACAATTCGATGTCTTTCGCAGCTGATCCACTTAATCGATCAAGCCGTAGCAAAATGGCATTCAGATAACGCGGCAAATGCTTAAGGCGCTGCAAACCCATTCGCTGCAAGAAGCCCGTATAAATCAACCGCTCTAGCTGAGAATCAATATCGGCGCATTGCTGAGCAAAATGGGGCCTGCGCTTAGCAAGCTGCTCAATAATTTGCTGGTAGTATTTGAGTGATTCATAAAGTAAATCTTCTACCTGCAAAGCCGTCGTTAAAAGATTGCCAGCGCCCTGCTTTACCGCGTCATCAAAGGCGTCTTTGGTGGCTGGCAGTGGTCCCGCAAAGTCATGAAGACAGCTTGCCGCAAACGTTGTTTTAATTAAATCATCAACTAACACTTCTCTATTGCCGCAATGCACAAAAGGTAGAATCGCTAGGGCATTCTTACAGGTGCTTTTCTTTAAATAACGCACTTTATCTTTCATTGCGAACATCATTAAGCGAACAATACCTTCACGCGACGCAGAGATAGCCTCAGCAGGCGTTGCAAGCAAGTCTAAGCTCACAGAGTCCACGCTATCGATTAATGCCGGATAGCCCCGTAAACGGACGCCATCCTGCTCGTAATCATGGCTCTCATTTAACGCGCCAAAGTCCCATTGCGTGAGTGACTCACGACGAAACGCACCACTGGCATACTCATTAATACTGACATCCAATTGCTGACGACATTGACCAATAAGCTCTGATAAAACACGACCAGAATGCAAGATAGCGCCATTTTTATCATTAATCTCAAAGCGCATACGGCAATAGTTATCGAGCCCAGCTTCACATTGCTCACGCCACAGTACTGGATTAATCGGTAAAGAATAGTAAATAGCAATTTGCTCAGCCAAGGCCTGCGCTAAAGAGTGGTTAGCCGCCTGACTGCGCTCTATTTTAAGTTTTGGTAGTAGACTATCAACGACTGATGGCACCGGCACTAAACGTTTGCGCTGTGCCTTTGGCAACGCTTTGATCATATCGATACATTTATCACGCAACATGCCCGGCACTAACCAATCGAAGGGATACACGGGCAAACCGCCTAGCGCACCTAGCGGAATAATCGCGGTAACACCGTCTTGCTCGTCACCAGGTTTAAAACAATAACGTAACGAGAATGCCTGCCCCGCCACTTCAATACTATCGGGAAATTGCTCAACGACATCATCACCATCGGCCGTTAATAAAACATCACTGCGACTTAGAAAAAGTTTTTTCTGCTCTTCGGGCTTAGCATTTCTTAACCACTGCTCTAAGCCACGACGACTTAAGATATTATCTGGCAGATGGCGCTGATAAAATGCCGCTAGCGCGACTTCATCTACCAACAAATCTCGACGTCGAACCTTTTCTTCTAGCAAGGTAATTTCAGCAATCAAATCAATATTGTGCTGCCAGAAAAGCGCGCGCTTACGGAGTTTTTCATTGGCTTGTAAATGACCCGCCGCTAAGGCCTGCTGAATAAATACTAGCCGCGCAGCCTCAGGATCAATTTGCTCAAAAGGGATTAACTGCCGACTCGCTAACACCAAGCCATAGAGGGTGGTGCTGCGAAAGGCCATCACTTGGCCGCGCTTAGCATCCCAGTGCGGCTCGTTATATTCATGCTTAACCAAATGCGGCACGGCGGCAATAACCCACAGCGGATCTATCGCAGCAATAGAGCGTGCATAAACCTTACGGGTTTCGACAATTTCAGCCGACATAACCCACTGCGGGGCGGGCTTAAATTGCGATGATGCAGGAAACAAAAAGAACTTAAGATTTCTTGCGCCTCGATATTCGCCTTTCTTTTCTTTTAAACCAATATTAGATGGCAGTCCGGTTAAGAGTGCGCAATGTATTTTTTCAACATCCGCAGCACTAAAAATAAACTGATGCAGATCATCTACGCGTTCGTCATTATCATTGGTTAGCCACTCACGCTTAGGCTTCGCAGCTATTTTTTCAGCGCTAGGACTCTGAGAGTCCGCTTTAGAGGGGCGTTTATTTTTAAGCAACGGCTTAACTGCCAGTAATAACTGACGATGCAAATCACGCCACTCACGCATACGTGGATAAGAGAGATAGCTTTTTTTACACAGCTTACGTAAATGATTTTCACTCAGCTCAACACGATGCTCTTCATAATAATGCCAGAGGTTTATCCATGCTAAAAAATCCGAGCGTTTATGCCAAAAGCGATGATGTGCTTGATCAGCCGCTTGCCTTTTATCAGCCGGCATTTCACGTGGATCTTGCACCGCTAAGGCGCTCACAATAATTAATACATCGTCTACATTCTGCTGCTTTATTGACGCCAGTAACATTCGCCCTAAGCGCGGATCAACCGGTAGACGCGCCAAATCACGACCAATAGCGGTAAGCTTACCTTGCTCATTCAGCGCACCTAATTCTTCTAAGGTTTTGAGGCCCGAACGAATCTGTCGACCATCGGGCTGCTCCATAAAAGGAAACTGCGCAATATCGCCTATATCCAAGCCCTTCATTTGTAATACTACGGCAGCCAAGTTAGTCCGCAGTAATTCAGGCTCGGTAAATTCGGGGCGCGCTTTAAAATCATCTTCAGTATAGAGTCGGTAACACACCCCTGGCGCTAAACGACCACAGCGCCCTGCTCGCTGATTAGCGCTAGCTTGTGAAATTGCCTCTAAAGGCAATCGTTGTAACTTGCTGCGCGCGCTATAACGACTAATGCGCGCAATGCCTGAGTCAATAACATAGCCAATACCAGGTACCGTTACCGAAGTTTCGGCAACATTGGTAGCTAATATCACTCGACGCCTCATAGAGGCTTGGCGATTAACTGTGAAAATTCGCTGCTGCTCTTTTTGACTCAACCGCGCATAGAGCGGCAGTATTTCAAATTGCGATTCATCGCGCTTTAAAAACTGACTTAAATCGCGAATTTCTCGCTCACCCGGTAAAAACACTAAAACATCTCGCGGGCCACCTTGTTTGCCAACGCTATCATTCTGATCGATTTGCGCTAAGGCATTGCGAACCCGCGCATTGACATCGGCGGCGCTATCAATACGATCACTTGACGCATTGTCGTTTAAGGATTTGTTAGAGGCTTTGTTCGCCTCACCACCATCCGCTTCGGCGGTAAATTCAGCGTGCTCTTCAAGGTATTCAATTTCAACAGGAAAACTTCGGCCTGCAATTTCAATAACCGGCGCGCCACTAAAGTGCTGCGCAAAACGATCGACATCAATAGTCGCCGAAGTCACAATTAATTTTAAATCAGGGCGCTTAGGTAATAAGGTTTTTAAATAACCCAATAAAAAATCAATATTAAGACTGCGCTCATGCGCCTCATCAATAATTAAGGTGTCGTAGTCACGCAAGTATCTGTCGTTAGCAATTGCCGCTAACAATATGCCATCGGTCATCACCTTAATGCGTGTACTATCGTCGTATTGATCATTAAAACGAAAGTGAAAACCAACCGCCGAACCTAGTGGTACTTCGAGCTCATCAGCAATACGCGCAGCAACCGTTCGTGCTGCTAAACGTCGTGGCTGGGTATGGCCAATACGACCTCTAACGCCTCGACCTAATTCCGCACAAATTTTCGGTATTTGGGTGGTTTTACCCGAGCCGGTTTCACCCGCAATAATAACCACTTGATGCTTTTTAATGGCTTCGGAAATTTGCTCGCGACAAGCGGCAACAGGCAGTGCTTCGGGGTATTGAATATGAGGGAAGCTGTTTTTACGTAGGGCAACGGTTTTTAATGAGGCCGTTATTTTATCGAGTAAACGCTGCGCATCTTGGGTGAAAGGCTGACCTTTATCGGCACGTACTTTTATTTTTTGCAAGCGCTGGCGAAACACGTATTGATCACGGATCAATACGTCGCCTAATAATTTCTCAATGGCTTTATGGCAGGCGGGTAATTGCTCTGCTGTAGGTAAGTCTGTAATAGGTAACTCAGTTATAGGTAGCTCAGTTATAGGTAGCTCAGTAATGGCTGGTTTCACTTGCTCAAATCATTAATTATGCACTATTGCTGGCATCGGCATCACGTAATTCACGGCGCAATATTTTACCAACATTCGATTTAGGTAAGTCGTCTATAAAGGCAACTTCACTCGGTACTTTGTAAGGTGTTAGTTGCGTGCGACAATAAGCAATAATTTCTTCGCTGGTTAGAGACGAGTCCGACTTAACCACATACACTTTCACTTTTTCGCCGGCACGCTCATCCTTAACACCAATAACCGCACATTCTAATACTTTATCATGGCTACTGATAACATTTTCCAATTCATTCGGATAAACATTAAAGCCCGAGACAATAATCATATCTTTTTTACGGTCGACAAGCTGCGGAAAACCATCTTCATCAATAACAGCAATATCACCGGTAGCAAACCAGCCGTCAGCACTTAATACTTCAGCACTTTTTTCCGGCTGCTGCCAATAACCTTGCATGACCTGAGGGCCACGCACACAGAGCTCGCCTTTTTCACCACAAGGCAAGGCATTGCCTTCGCCATCAATAACTTTTAATTCTGTACCGGGTGCAGTAACACCAATAGAGCCGAGTTTACGCCCTGCTCCCCCGGTATTAATCGATACCACTGGTGATGTCTCGGTTAAACCGTAGCCTTCATTAATTTCAACACCGGTTGTGTCATGCCAGCGTTGAGCTGCATCACTGGTTAAAGCCATGCCGCCCGAAACAGTCATCGACAAATTGGAGAAATCTAAGGCTTTAAAATCATCGCGTGCGCACAAGGCAACAAATAAGGTGTTTAAACCGTAGAACACACTAAACGGCCAAGCCGACATCGTTTTAACCATAGAAGGCAAATCACGCGGATTAGCAATCAACAAGCAATGTCGCCCTTGGCTAACCAAAAAGGCACATGCTGAGCAGGCAAAAATATGATACAGGGGCAAAGGCAACACAGCAGTTGAATTAACCTCATCTTCGGGCGCGCCAAACGCTTTAAATAACAACTTTTGCTGCGCAACATTAGACAGTAAGCTTCTATGACTCAACATAGCGCCTTTTGATAACCCTGTAGTGCCGCCGGTGTACTGCAGTAACGCAAGATCATCCACAGCGATATTCGGATCTTGAAATTCACCTTTTTGGCCTAGCTTTAAACAGCCACGCAGTGTTAACGCATTAGGAATGGAATACGCCGGCACGGCACGCTTAATATAACGCATAGCAAAGTTAATTAAGGTGCGCGATAAGGTACCGTGTAAATCGGCAATCTCGGTGACAATAACATGGCGAATGCCGGTTTTAGGAATAACGTCTTGTACTGAGTGCGCAACATTGGCAAGCACCACTAAGGCTTTAGCACCCGAGTCGTTAAATTGATGCACTAACTCACGTTCGGTATAGAGTGGATTAGTATTGACCACCACAAGGCCTGCTTTTATTGCGCCGAAGAAAACGACCGGATACTGAATAACATTGGGTAGTTGAATAGCTAGTCGATCGCCCTTTTGCAAATCGGTGTGCTGCTGAATATAAATAGCGAAGGCATCGGATAACGCATTAAGCTGCGCAAAATTAATGGAATGACCCAAGCTGGTAAAGGCAAGATTTTCTGGCTGCTTAGAGGCGGTAGTGGTGAGCAACTGCGCCAAATGGCTGTCTGTTATTTCATCAATCGTGCTAGCTATATTCACGCGCTGCTGCAATGCAGTAATGGCTTCATTTATTTGCACATCAATTACCTTTATTAAGGGTTACGAATTACTATCCGTTTTAGTCGGCCAGCTTAGGAGCGCTTTAATTGCTCAGTTTACTGGATCATTTTTTTAGTCATGTTAGCGTGAACCGCATCTGCAGGCAATTTAAAGAAAGATAACCTAGCAATTTTTTAATAAGCGAGCGATTCGACCCATAAAAAACGATTTATCCAAAGAAATTGGCTACTTTTTGTTAGCACTTGCTGTAATACTTTCATTCTTTATTTATGATTAACTTATTGTCATTCTTTTAATGATCGAATCAATACAATAAACAACTGACTGAACATCAACCCATCGAGGAATTTTTGTGTCCACTGCTAGCCCATCGCTTATTACTAACTATTGCTATGAAGACATTACACTAGACCAAACGGTATCGGTTTCACGCACCATTACCGCTGACGATATCACGCTGTTTGCGGCTTTATCGGGTGACTTAAACCCTGTCCATCTTGATGCCGATTATGCGGCGACTACGCCATTTGGCAAGCCCATAGCCCACGGCATGCTTTGTGGTGCGCTAATATCCGCCACGGTCGCCATGAACTTTCCCGGTCCGGGCAGTATTTACCGAAGCCAAACCATTAAATTCAGCAAGCCTGTTTTTATTAATGATGAGCTAACTATTCATATTAGTGTTAAAGAAAAGCAAGACCGTCTTAAGCTGGTAACGCTCAGTTGCGTCATTAAAAACCAGCATGGCAAAACGGTTGCAACGGGCGAATCGGGGGTCATTGCACCCAGTCAAAAAGTATCTATAGAGGCGGCAACATTGCCGGAAATCAGCTTAGGCAACCAGCCATACAAAATTTAATGGCTGCCTATTAGCTGGAGAGCTAACGAGAGATATAGGTAGCGATAGAGGTAGAGGTAGAGGTAGAGAAAAAGAAAGAAGAAAAAGAAAGAGAAAGAGAAAGAGAAAGAGAAAAAAACTGAAAATGAGATAGGCATTAAAAAACACCTATCTCATTTTATATACCTACAACGTTCTCCCTAAATGCGTTTTTAAAACCAGTGGTGACCCTTTACTAAAATCATCCAATTTTATTAACTCATCAAAGCTCACTGGCTTAGAAAAGAAATAACCTTGAATATAGTCACAACCCATCGATTGTAAGGCCGTTAATTGCTCTTGGGTTTCAACGCCCTCGGCAATCACTTTATAACCCATTGAATGAGACATATTAATCACTGCCTGCACAATGCCCTGGCTTTCAGTGCCTGAACCCACGTCATCAATAAAGGCTTTATCAATTTTAATTTTATCAATCGGTAACATCTGCACATAACGCAAGCTTGAATAGCCAGAACCAAAATCATCAATAGCAACGCGAACACCCATTTTTTTCAGCTGACTAAGTACCGTCGCAATACGAGTAATATTTTCTAAGAAGATATTCTCAGTCACTTCAACAACCAACATGGAAGGATCCACATTATGCTCAATCAACGCCTTAGAAATAAGCTGCGGGATGTCCTGAAATTGAAACTGCAAGGGTGAGACGTTAATGGAAACCCATTTTTTGACGCCCATCTTACTTAACTGGCTTATCTTTGCAAAAGCCATCGCAATAATCTGCTCACCCAAATCAAGAATTAAGCCGCTATTTTCAGCGACATCAATCACCTCTTGAATATTCCACTGGGCATCCATATCGGGCCAGCGGAAAAGCGCCTCGCAACCAACAAAACATTCGTCTTCATTACATATAATAGGCTGAAACGCCAGATCAAAAGACTGCTTCTCAATAGCCAGTTTTAAGGCATTACGAATATCTTTTTCACGAAAACGCTCTCGCTCAATGGCTGCGTTATAGAGCACACAACTACTGCCAACATGTTTTTTCTGCTTACCCACTTGCACAGCCGAATAAACTGACTGCATTAAATCATCTAAACTACCACCGTCTTTGGGAAAAACAGCAAGCCCCATAGTCAAACTTAAACCGAGACGCTCACCATTTTGCAAAGACATGGTTGCACACTCGTCAATAAGCTTTTGGCATAATTCATGAGCAGACCATGTGGCCACATCATTTTTAAAAATAACAATATATTCATCACCTGAAAGCCTGGCAACATGACTGGTATGCTCAGAATACCCTCTTAACACATCGGCAAAATCACGTAATACGCCATCGCCAATACGATAACCATAAGTATCATTAATCTGAGTGAAATCATTAATATCAATCAGCGCCGTAGTAAACCCCTCACCCGAGTCCAAACTTTCGCTAGCTAGCACCGAAAACTGAGATTCAAAATGGTTACGATTAGGCAAGCCGGTTAATAAATCATGATTAGCTACGCGCCATATTTCTCGCTCTCGCTCAATCTGTTCATGCATGTCGATACAAGAACCAATCACGCATAATGAGTTCTTAGCGCCAAATGAACTCTTAGCACCAAATGAACTGAGCTCACCGTTAATTAAGAACCACCGGTAAGAGCCACAGCGACTCAGAATACGACAGCGTTTATTAATTGCCTTACCCTGTTTGAGCGAAAGGTTTAGCTCATCAATAAGTCCTGCGGAATCGTCTTCGTGAATGCGAAGTAGTAATTCATCGGCAGGAATACCTCTAGTAGGCTCAATACCCAACAAGCTCTGACTCTTGCCGGCTATATCTACGGTTTGATTTCGAACGTCAAACAACCAAGTAACCGCGTTAGCAATATCAAGCACTAAATTTAATCGGTTAACCGTATTTTGTAGCTCATCAGAAGTCACCTCTACTCGCTTAGTAGAGGTTTTTAATGCCTGCGTACGACGGGCCACAATAACATCAAGATTCTGATTCGCTTCTAGCAGCCGCTGATTAATACCAAACAACTCTGTACTTTTTCGCTCGAGCAATACTTCAGCTTGCATGCGAGCATCTTTTTCGCGACCAATTTTCTTTCGCAAATAACTGAGTTCTATTTCAATACTACTCTGCGTCATGACTGCCTCACAGAGATCAACGTGAAAAACTCAGTTTCGGTATTTAAATGCTTCATGGAAACCGATAGCGTTTGCTGGTAATACTCAGCGCAGCCATTAATAAGCCCTTTTGCCAAATGAGCAAAAGGTCGACAAGAGCGGTATTCCATAACAATTTCTTGGCTATTAATGTTTTGAATATTGAACGAAGGAAGCTCGGCGTCAGGATAGAGCTTGAGAACCTCTTTATGAATAATGGTTTCGAGCGAACAGAGCAAATCAATAGCACCATCAAACTTCAGCGACATTGATTCCATTTGAGCAGCCAGTTTTGGAAACAAAAATAGGCCATAGGCTTCGAGTAAATCAGACGCGGGGGTACCGGTTAATTTTTGTAGCTGACCAACAAGAGTAAGCACCTCTTGATGGTCATAGGTACCAACGGCTGTGTAGGCGCCACCAGAAGGAAGGTCGCAACCATCCAACAAGGCGGCAGCAATGCTGTAACCAAAGGTTGTTTCGACGAGCTCTATAAATTCTGTAAATATGATTCCTTTCATAGGTATTGCTCTCTCGGGAAGTAAGAAATCATATGTATTTTATCTTTTTATATAAACATCCATTTAGTAATAGAAATATGAAGTGGCATATTTTAAAACAATTTTATTCTTATAAAATTAGCCTAAAACCTTTAAACAAATCGCCTAGACAATTTCAAGCATACAGCCTAATGATAAGCTTAGACGAAACTTAAGAAAAGCGTTAGAAATTTTAAAGAAATAATCTATTTAAAATAAAAACTTAGCGCCTCGCACCAAAACTAACCATTAACTCACTCACATACTAGCCCTATCTTGGCCATTTAAAGCATTTTTTCAGTATTTTACGTTTTATATCTTTTAAATTGAGAAGCTTATCAGTGAATATGACATTTAAGTTATAAGCGGCGGCACTTTTAGTATTAAGAATCAACTAGTATAAGAATCAATACACTCAAAACCAAAAAACTGAATTAAATCGTTAGGTTAAGTAAGAAAGTTATATGTACTGTGGTTATAAGAAGCTTTTAGCTCAGCGTTAATGCAAAAAATAGAACAAGCGCCTCTGCTGCTCTTTGCTTAAACCCTGCATTCGAACAATATTCCTCGCGGGGATATCATCAACATCAGGATAGGCGTTAATCGCCTGCTCTAAACTCTCTTCTCGCAAAATATGCACCACAGGAAACGGCGCAGCATTAGTTAAGTTTTCTAGGTCAGCCGGTTCAGTACCGGCAAATTGATAGCGCGGATGAAAGCTAGCCAGCTGATAAACACCCTCCCAGCCACCCTCGCTAAGCAAATCATTAGCAATTGCCAAAAAATCATTAAAATCATAAAAGTCCTGCATTACTTTGGGCAGCACCAGCAATGTCGTTTCTAGCTGCTCAGCAGGCATATTATCAAGACGCTGACACTCAGACTGGATAGCCTCCAATGCTGTCGCTGCATCATCAGCCTGGCTAACAAAAATCCGGTGTCTAGCCTCACGAATAGGCTTAAGCGCAAAAGGACATAATTGCAGCCCAATAACAACGTCTTCTAGCCAAACATTAATCTTTTCTTCTACATCTTTAGACACAATATCACCTTCAAAAAAAGGGTGGCAACAAGCCATTTAAACCCCACAGCCGCTATTGTACGCCAGCCAAGAATAAGAGTATCAATAAGATAAGCATCGATCGCCCATAACATTGCGCTTTCAGGTATGACATTAACCATGGCCACAGGTATCATGAAGGGCATAAGGCCAATGCGTAATAACGCAACGCAGCCGAACCGAACTAATCAGAACAAAACCAAACCAAACCAAACAATGACATTTTGATCGATGATACCTTATTAAATGAGTCAAGCCAGCCACAACCAAGCCATTAACTGCACCAGTAGCCAGCAGCTAACCACCGACAAGAATGGCGGACTTCGCTCCTGTCGCTTTGAAGACATCTACTACACAGCAGGACAAGGTGCAGAAGAGTGTGAGCACGTCTTCCTAAAAGGCAATAACCTGCAACAGCGCTGGCAAGATAGCCGCGCGACTAGCGACTCATTTGTAATGGCTGAAACCGGATTTGGCACCGGGCTTAATTTTCTTGCCTGTTGGGATTTATGGCGCCAAGTACACAGCGAGCAAACGCAAAATCAAGCACCCAAAACACTTTATTTTTATACGACTGAGCTCTATCCATTAACGCGGGCTGCGCTAGAAAAAAGCATTGCTCATTACAACCCTTACCCGCCACTTGCCGAAGCCTTGCTAAGCCAATACCCCGACCCTATTGGCGGCGAGTATTTACTCAGCTTTGATAGTGACACTCGCCACCCCGTTAAATTGATTGTTTTATTGGGTGATGCCACCGAGTGCCTAGGCCGACTTGAACACTACCCAGCAGACCAAAGCATCAAAAACGACAACCCTAGCAGCAGCGGACTTATCGTCGATGCCTGGCTTTTAGATGGTTACGCGCCAGCTAAAAACCCTATTATGTGGCAAGATGCCTTGTTCACTTTAATTGCACGACATAGCGCAGATGGCACCACTGTCGCCTCTTTTTCAGTGGCGCGGCAAGTCTGCGATCAACTTAGAGCCAACCGCTTTGTGGTTAACAAAACCAAAGGCTTTAAACGTAAGCGTGATATGTTAATGGCGCATTTTGATAGCCAACAAATATCTGAAAAATCGGACCCTATCACTTACAATCGAAAACGCTCTCGCAAAAATTTCAGCTTATCGCCTTGCTACTACCGACACCCTTCTGCGCCATTATTGAGAAATAAGCCGCGAAGCGCCCTCGTCATAGGCGCAGGCATAGCGGGCTGCACTATTGCCTATAAGTTGGCCCAACGCGGCTGGCAAGTGTCATTAATTGATGCCGAAAAAACGGTAGCTGGCGCTGCATCAGGCAACGCTCGCGCGGTTCTCTATGCCCGTACAGCACAGCAGCGATCTCACCTCGCCGATTTTCATGAAGCCGCTTTTCACTACGCCACGCGCTTTTATCAAACCGTGGCTGGCAGCGACCTAACACATGGCCTTAATGGCATGTTAAAGCTTAATGAGCAATTGAGTGACGAGATGCTGGCATTGAATCCCGAAGCTTACTCACGGCAAAATATTAGCGCCGAGCAAGCCAGTGAACTCAGCGGCATTGCCACCCAGCATAATGGCATCCACTATCCTGAATCTGGCTGGATAGATCCTTTGGCGATTTGCCAAGCATTAACCGAGCACCCCAATATTTGCTTTTATGGTGAAACAACAATCGCCGCGCTCCATCATCATGAGACAAGTTGGACGGCTGAATGCAAGAACGGCACGACCAAGAACCAAAATAGGACAGCCGATATTGCCATTATTGCAACCGGCCAACTCAGTCATCAATTTGAAAAAACAGATTGGCTACCGTTAAGATCTATGCGCGGACAAACCACAACATTGCCGGCAACATCGGCTAGCAGCGCGTTAAAGATGGCCGTTTGCCAGCGCGGCTACATAACACCTGCGACTAATGGCAGCCATTCTATTGGCGCCACTTATGCTATTAAAGATGACAACAGCAAAGTCTTAACCGCCGACCACCAAACCAATATCGACAATCTACTTATTATGCTTAGCGAGCATTCGCCCTGGCAACAAGCGCTAGAAAATCAGAGCGTCGATAATTTAGAAGGCCGCGTTGGCTTTCGCTGTGTAGCACCCGACTATTTACCTATTGTTGGCCCTATTCCAGCAGCAGAAAAATTTAAGCAGCAATTTAATTGCTTAAAAAAAGATGCCAAACAAACACCGTCTCAACTTGCTTCGCTTGAAGACGGACTTTATGTCAGCACCGGCTACGGCTCGCATGGCTACACCACCGCGCCACTGGCCTCCGAAATTTTATTGGCGCAAATTGAAGGCAGCCCCATGCCTATTGGTGATAAACTGCGACAAAGTATTGCTCCCGCACGCTTTTTGGTGCGTCAATTAATACGTGGCACATAAGCTCATGACTGTTTCAAAAATACCCACAAGGTTTTTACTAACGCTCATTCTTGTTTGCGGACAAGCGTTTTCTTATGCTGCGAAACCTTCCCCCTCACCCATTCACTGCAATGCCGTTAAGACTGACTCCGCGCTTAGCTCTTCAAGCTCTTTACCCAGGACTGCACCAGCAAACTGGCAAGTTAAAGTTCACAACACTTACCCTCACCGCAGCAATGCCTTTACCCAAGGGCTTTTTTATCACCAAGAACAGCTCTTTGAATCGACTGGTCATTATGGTCAATCGAGCATTAGCCAAATTAATATCAACAGCGGTGAAATTATTCAACACCGAGCACTCAATAAAAACGTATTCGGCGAAGGCATAACCATCTGGGACAATGAGCTGATTCAACTCACGTGGAAATCAGGGCAAGTTTATCGCTACTCACTGCCTGATTTTTCTTTACTACAGACGCAAACCATCTCAGGTGAAGGCTGGGGCTTAACGCATAACAATCAGTCTTTAATTAGCAGTAATGGCTCTGCGCAGCTCAGCTTTCGTGATCCAATTTCGTTAGCAGTAGAATCCACTCTTAATGTCACCTATCTTGGCCGCCCGTTAAAAAATCTCAATGAACTCGAATGGGTTAATGGCTGCATATTGGCCAATATCTGGCAAAACCACTCTATCGCCATTATTGACCCCTCAAGCGGCCAAACCACTGGTCTTATAGATCTAAGTCGTATAGTTGCGCATGAGCAAAAAACCGGCACAAGTGAGGTTGCTAATGGCATAGCCTGGCTAGCAGAGAGTCAGCGACTGTTAATAACAGGCAAATACTGGCAGCGTATCTATGAAATAGAACTGGTTAAAACGCCAGCCTCAAAATAAAGCGTAAAAGCCCTAAAGTATGCCTATGGACCTTTGGCCCACCTCAAAAAACAGCTATACTGTTCAACTAATTGGCGAGCCTCTCTACCATGATATTTGTGGCTGACTCACTACAGAAAGCATCAAAGAAAGCCAGTACAGAAAGCACGCATCGACATCAGCGCCAATAATATTTTCTTAATTACTGTTCAAAGCAAAAAGAAAACCAGACTTTATGAGCGAACTACCTCCCTGCCCTAAATGCGAATCTCCCTATACCTATGCCGATAGAGATTTATTAATTTGTCCTGAATGCGCACATGAATGGTCGATTGATGGCAGTGCGAGTGAATCTGAAGACGCACTTAATATTAAAGACTCGAATGGCAACCCCTTAACCGACGGTGATTCAGTTACCGTTATTAAAGACCTTAAAGTTAAAGGCACATCACTGGTTGTTAAAGTGGGCACTAAAGTAAAAAATATACGCTTAGTCGATAGCGATCATGATATTGATTGCAAAATTGATGGCATTGGTCCAATGAAATTAAAATCCGAATTTGTCAAAAAAGCTTAATGCTTAAACCCTTATTTCTCATTAACGAAAAAAGAATCGCACAACTATGAATGCAGACGTATCCGCTTTTACATTAGTTAAAACAACCACTATTGAATCATTGAATATTCAGTACGAAGAATATGAGCATCTCACCACCGGTGCGCGTCATATTCATTTAGCGTCCGACAACAATGAAAATGTATTTATGGTGGCACTGCGCACCGTCCCTACCGACTCCACTGGGGTGGCGCACATTCTTGAACATACAAGCTTATGTGGCAGTAAACGCTTTCCGGTACGCGACCCTTTCTTTATGATGATTCGCCGTTCATTGAATACGTTTATGAATGCCTTTACCAGTTCAGACTGGACGGCTTACCCCTTTGCTAGCCAAAACAAAAAAGACTTTAACAACTTGTTAGAAGTTTATTTAGATGCGGTATTTTTTGCCCGCCTAGATCCTCTCGATTTCTCACAAGAAGGCCATCGCTTAGAATTTGAAGAGCCTACTAATCCAGAAAGTGATTTAGTTTATAAAGGCGTTGTCTTTAATGAAATGAAAGGCGCAATGAGTTCTATTTCTTCACAGCTTTGGCAAGCGGTTGGCGAATCATTATTTCCTGATACCACTTATGGCGTTAATAGCGGCGGCGAACCCGAAAATATTACCGACTTAAGCTATGAGCAACTACAAGATTTTTATCAAACGCATTATCACCCAGACAATGCCACCTTTGTGACCTTTGGCGACATTAGCGCCAAAGAACATCAGTTTAAAATTCAAGAATTTGCGCTTAGACATTTTGCGCCTTTAAACAAACGTATCGAAGTACCGCTGCAAGACAAGTTTGATGATGCCATTCGAGTCACAAAACAATTTCCAATTTCAGAAGAAGAAGCCCAAGGCGATAAAACCCATTTAGTGATGGCTTGGGTATTAGGCAATATTCGCGATCCGCTTGAGCTAATGTCTACGCATTTACTCTCTGCGGTATTATTTGAGAATAGCGCATCGCCGTTGCAACTCGCATTAGAAACTACCGACATAGGCACAGCGCCATCGCCATTATGTGGAATGGATGATTCAGGCTTAGAAATGGTATTTGTCTGCGGTGTTGAAGGCAGCAGCGAAGATAAACTTGAGCAACTAGAAGCCCTCGTTTTAAATGCCCTACAAGGCGTTGCCGATAACGGTGTCGATACAGCGCGCATGACGGCATTACTGGACCAACTAGAATTGCAACAACGAGAAGTCGGTGGTGGTGGCTATCCCTACGGCCTACAAATAATGCTTTCATGCCTACCCACTGCCATTCATCGTGGTGATGCCGCAGCTGCATTAAATATTGATCCTATTCTTACTCAGCTTCGAGAATCAATTCAAGATCCAAACTTTATTAAATCGTTAGTTAAGCGACTTTTAATAGACAATCAACACCGAGTGTCATTAGTAATGACGCCAGACACTAAGCTTAGCCAGCAACGTATTGAAGAAGAAAAGCAAAAACTAGCGGCCATTAAAGCGACGCTAACTGAAGATGAAAAACAAAACATTATTACCACGGCAGCAGCTCTTAAAGAGCGCCAAACCGTTGATGATGATCCTGAGATTTTACCTAAAGTGGATTTAAGTGATATTCCCCCTGTCACCGATACTCCGACATTTGCAGAACAAAAGATTGCTAATCGAACGGCCACTTTTTACCCTCAGGGCACTAATGGTCTTAGTTACCAGCAAGTCATTACCCAGTTACCAACATTAAACGAACAGCAGTCGGCGCTGCTTGGCATTCACAATCGTGTACTCACCGACTTAGGTGTGGGCAGTAAAGATTACCTCGCCACCCAAAACTGGCAGACGCAGGTCTGTGGTGGCATCAATGCACAGAGTAGTATTCGCAGCAATCTCAACAACGAACAAAACGTCAGCGGCTACTTTACGCTATCGGCTAAAGGCTTAAACATCCATAACGATGCCATTAGTGATTTGCTCTATCAAACCTATCAACACGCTCGCTTTGATGAGCCACAACGTATTCGTGAACTCATTGCTCAGTCGCGTGCGCGCGCTGAACAGTCCGTCACAGGCAATGGTCATAGCTTAGCAATGGCGTTAGCTTCACAAGGTTTTAGCCCCACAGCCAAACTGAGTCACGCTAGTAGCGGTATTCTTGGCATACAGAATCTAAAAGCACTCGATGACTCTCTCGAAAACCCTGCATCGTTAAATGCGCTAACGGAATCATTAAGTGGCATTCATCAAGCTATTATTAGCAACCCACAGAAATTTTTAATTATTGGCGAAGAGCAAGCCTCTGCCGGTATTCTGTCGCAGGTTGGGGATTTATGGAAAGATAGTACAGCCGCAACGAATAGCTTATTTACTTTACCGCCCATTAGAGAAAATACTCGCGAGCTATGGCTGTGCAATACACAGGTCAACTTTTGCGCCAAAGCCTATCAAACGGTTAATGGTGGTCATGAAGATGCACCAGCCCTCACCGTTCTCGGCGGCGTATTACGTAATGGTTTTTTACACACCACTATTCGCGAACAAGGTGGCGCCTATGGCGGCGGTGCCAGTCAAGATTCGAGTATTGCGGCTTTCCGTTTTTATTCTTATCGTGATCCACGCCTTGGCGAAACATTGGATGACTTCGATAAATCCATTGCCTGGTTATTAGAAAAAGACCATGAATGGCGCGCGGTAGAAGAAGCAATTCTAGGTGTTATTAGCTCGCTAGATAAACCTTCCTCACCGGCGGGCACAGCAAAGCTGCATTTCCATAACAATTTATTTGGCCGCACACCTGAATACCACAGCGCCTTTAGAGACGCAGTACTAAGCGTGACACAAGCCGACTTAAAACGAGTAGCAGAAAAATACTTACGCCCAGAGCAAGCGAGCATTGGTGTGATTTCACATAAAGGGGAAGAAGCTAACTACAAGAAAGTGTGTGACTCTTTAAACCTGAATATCAAACAGCTTTAATTTTTATTGTAAATAATTAATTAGAACCGACATTAAAAAATCCCTAGTTGCAAAGCAGAAGCCATGGTCTGACCAAGGGTTTTGCAAGCTTCTAGGGCGTCGGCATTGACTTTGCCTTTAATGACTAAAGGATCGGCGACTTTTTTCATTGGGTAACCTTTTAATATTCTATCAACTTCTCTCACCGCCCCACTGCCATCATTACCCGCGCTAACTAATAACGCATAAGGAGTACATAGCTGTAAGGGTTGAGCAGCATGAAAGGTTCGATCAAAAAAATCTTTTAATGCACCCGACATATAGCCGAAATTTTCTGGCGTACCAAAGAGTATGGCATCTGCGCATTCAAGGTCTTTAACATCCGCATCAAAAGCTCGTTTAACAATTAACTCAACGTCAGCTTCTAATGCTGCACCGGCAGCAACCGCCTCAACTAATTGAGTCGTCGTTTCTGATTGGCTATGATAAATAATAAATAGCTTTTTCTTTTCCACGACAACTCTTTTAATCAAGAAGAATGTTAACTACCGTTTTTAGCTAGGGTCTTTCTCTAATGGTTCATCACTGGCTTCTGATTTATCTAAACCACCTGCCGCTTTGTCTAAACTACCTGCTTTGTCTAAACCAGCTGCTTTGTCTAAACCAATAGGCATAAAATAAATTTGGCCGGCAAGCATCAACACAAAACCCACACCAAAAGTCAGATATTGATTTAAGGAGCCTTCTTCAAATTGCAAATAACCCAATAAGAAAATAATACTTCCCAGCGCAATAGCCTTTAAATAAGACTTCCAAGTTACACGCAGTTCCGCACCACAAGCCTCACAGGGCATCGCAGCAAGCGGACTTAAAAAAGCTTTTTTCCATATAGGCATTGCATTGTTATTACACTTAGGGCAAATCGCTGACACGTATTTATTCTCTCAAAATGGAACGTTAAAAATTCAAAGTGATCGGTAACACTCTACTACTATCTAACCCAAGCTAGCTTTAAACCGCAGTAGTTGTTAGGTCACGGACGCTTTGAATCCTATTTATTAGTTATAGTTTAATTGTTGAACGAGCAGGATAAACAGAATCCCCTCTATAGTTATAGCCTAGCCATTGGTATTTTGTCCAATGCAAATGTATCAACCCCCCCACCTGGCTAAAAAGCAATCAAAAAAGAAAATAGCCAAATCTCTTGCTCTATCTTAAAAGCTGGATATAATTACATACTGTGCATTTAAACAGTTATCTATTGTTGCAAGCCTAAAAGCAGCAACTGAATAACCGGCCCATACATTGCGAGGCGAAAGCCCAATCAGATAGGTATAAGAATGAAATTAACCGCTAGACAACAGCAAATACTCTCGTTAATTCGATCGCACATCCAAGATACTGGTTTTCCCCCTACCCGCGCCGATATTGCTAAAGAATTTGGCTTTAAATCAGCCAATGCCGCCGAAGAACACTTAAAAGCCCTCGCAAGAAAAGGCGCTATTGAAATTATCCCTGGCGCCTCTCGCGGCATCCGCCTTATTGATGAAACCCCTAATGGCCTGCCTTTAATTGGCCGCGTCGCTGCCGGTAGCCCCATCTTGGCCCAAGAGCATATCGATGATTACTGCGATATCTCACCCAGCTTCTTTCGTCCTAGAGCCGACTATTTACTGCAAGTAGTTGGCGAGAGTATGCAAGATGTTGGTATCTATGACGGTGATTGGCTTGCCGTGCACAAAACCACTGAAGCAAATAATGGCGATATTGTTATCGCGCGTGTTGATGAAGAAGTCACGGTAAAACGACTGCGTAAAACCCGCAGTAAGCATTTGGTTCATTTAGAGCCAGAGAATCCAGAATTTAATGTGATTGAAGTCGATTTACGAGAACAGTTTTTTGCTATTGAAGGCTTAAGTGTTGGTGTTATTCGCCGCTAAACAGCAATTAAGCAGCCATGATGTCGTCCAATAAATTATTAGTAGTCCTTGGTTCGCGTCATTTTTTAAACGAGCGCCGAGCCAGCTTTCTCGGAGTAATTAATCATGGAACGCGTTAAATCCAACACTCCAAAAGTAGTGCTTTACACCTTCGCAGCCAGTCCATACGGCCTTAAGGTCCAAGCTTTTCTCGCTTATAAGGGAATCCCTTACGAAACTGTCTATGTATCTCCATTTAACATGAGCGAAACACTGCCCGTGGGAAATACCGTCCCCGTTTTGACTATCGACGGTGAGAGTAAAAATAATTCACAAGCCATTGCGCATTGGTTGGATGAACGCTTCCCGAAGCGACCGTTGTACCCCGAGGACGCTCCTTCATGTGTTAGTGAGCTTGATGATTGGGTGCACCACTGCATGATCCCTGCAAACTTTCGATTTGCACGTCCGTCTTTGTCGTTTGCCCTTCCAGTACAACTGCTCAACGCGTGGCGCCTCGGCAGCGTGATGTATCGAACGGTCCCGAATAAAGCGATCGGTGCATGGCGTTTCGCTTGGCCTTTATTCCTTAGCTGGACGCCTTTTGTTCGAAGGGAAGCAGAGAATGCACCTGGTCGCAGCCTATTAGATACGGCGCGCCATGTCGGTTCACGTATTAACAAAGAGCTTAACGAGGGGCCTTTCATGTGTGGTCGTAGTGAATTGAGCGTTGCAGACCTCTCAGCCTACGCACTTATTACCTTTGGCTATGAAGCTGGACTTACCGGAGGAGATGGCTTATTGCGCAAACGTAGGATTCAAGAGTGGGCGTTGCGAGTGAAAGCCAAACTCGATCCTTCCCTGCCTTTGCTACCCGACAAGATTCGAGTTCGAAGTTTAGGAGACTAACAATTGAATCGCTATAAAACGGAGAACTGAAGAATAAACGCTTTGTCGTAAAACGTTTTAGTAAAAGACCTTAGTGAAGCACTCTAGGAGAGTCGACTTCCATTTCATCATCATCCATATCAGATCGAACAAACTGCATTTCTGAAGCTGTTTCAATACCCGCATGAATCATCGCTTTAGCTACTTCTAAACGGCCATTCGGCATATAGTCTTTCGACTCATCCGAAAAGCGAATCGTCATCAACGCCTCACCATCACCGTCTGCACGTTGCAAAACGATATCACCGTTAACTAATTCTACGATTTCAAGAAAAGAAGACACTGACAACCTCACTGCTTTAAAGAGTGGCTAGTCTAGCATTTATCATTATTATTTACAGCAGCTTATGCCATTGAGGAGGGTTAAAAGGGTAAAAACAGAGCCGTTTAATCTTAAAACTTAGCCATTCAAACGCATTACCAAGCGAGACTCAGACTAGAATTCAGCGCTAATGCCTTGTACTTTCAGGAATAAATCAGCAATTAACTGCTGCCAACGCTCACAGCTATCTACAGATAACGACAAGTCGACAACCGCAATCGCGTCTTTAGGGGCCGCCTGACGAACGGCATTATGTGACCAAATTGTCTGTCGCGCACTCAATAGAGTGGCCAGTGAATGAGGATCTTCAAGCGCCTGAATAAGACTATCGACTTCAGCAATAGGGTTTTCTTGGTAGGCTAACCTTAAACGGTTAAGCAATTGATTGGGCTGTTGGATTAACTCGCTTCTTAGCGTGCCTTTGTCGAGCAGCTCAATCGCTAAAAAGAAAACCGCCCTAAATAAGCAATCGGCAGAGGCCTCTAAAAAACACTGCTGCTGTTGACGCGAAAATTGTGGCTGGCTAGACGCACCCGCCACTAAATCACGAGCGCTGTCACAATGTAAACGCGCAAAATACAGCGACTGATTAATTTTACCCAGCACCGCTCTATCTATCATTACACTGCTCTACCTATCATTACACTGCTTTATCCATCATTACACCGCTCTAGCCGTCATGACTTGCCCTAGTTATTAAGACAGGATCGCCGTGGCAACATTATGAATCGCTATCGTCGCTTTTCTTTTTAACCACTTTGCGCTTCACAGCAGCTTTTTTAGCAGGCTTTTTGGCGGCTTTCTTGGCCGTCTTTTTAGCGGGCTTTTTAGCAGCTTTTTTAGGCGCTGATTTTTCAGTTATCTGCCAAGCACCATTTTCAAAATCAGCACGCCAGCCCGTGGCTTTACCATCAACGTCGGTCATTAAATATTGCTGTTTGGTTTTTCGCTGGTAACGAATCTGCACACGAATACCATCGGTATCGGTAACCGGCCCTTCCATTAAAAAGTGATACTTAGGATCAATGGCGGCTTTGTGCGGCAATATCTCATCGACATAAGGCGCTCGCGTTTCACGGTTTTTCGGAAACTGACTGGCAGCAAGAAAAATACCGGCAGCACCATCTCGTAAAATATAAGTGTCATCTACCTTATTACAGACTAACTCAGGCATCGGCACAGGATCCATTTTGGGTGGCGCAGCTTCACCGCTTCGCAACAACTTGCGCGTGTTTTTACAGCTATCATTCATACAACCAAAATACTTGCCAAAACGGCCCGACTTTAATTGCATTTCAGAACCGCATTTATCGCACTCAAGTACAGGGCCTTCGTAACCTTTAATTTTAAATTGGCCCGCCTCAATTTCGTAGCCATCACAATCAGGGTTGTTACCGCATATATGTATTTTACGGCCTTCATCAATAAGATAGCTATCCATTGCGGTATTGCATTTAGGACAGCGACGTTTATTAATCAGTAAACGTGATTCTGCTTCATCATCCGCATCGGCGCTCACAACTTCGTCGCCAGAGATCAAATTAACCGTTTGCTTACAACGTTCTTTTGGTGGTAAGCCATACCCTGAACAGCCTAAGAATACGCCAGTACTCGCCGTTCTTACCTGCATAGGACGCGCTTCACAATCAGGGTGTTCACACCGAACATCATCAACTGTCGTAGGATCATTATGACGCATACCGCCATCACCCACTTCACCTTGAGCCGTGGCTAGCTTGTCACTAAAGCCTTTATAGAATTCGTCCAATACGACATGCCAAGATTTTTTACCATCAGCAATTTCATCAAGCTTTTCTTCCATTTCGGCAGTAAAGCCGTAATCCATTAAATCACCAAAGCTTTCATTGAGTCGCTCAGTAACAATATCGCCCATTTTCTCAGCATAAAAACGACGGTTCTCAACGCGTACATAACCGCGATCTTGAATCGTAGAAATAATCGATGCATAAGTCGATGGACGACCAATACCGCGCTTCTCTAACTCTTTCACTAATGCGGCTTCTGAATAACGCGCCGTCGGCTTAGTAAAATGCTGACTAGGATCTAAAGCTTTAAGCGTTAAGCTATCGCCTTGTTTAAAATCGGGTAGCAAACGATCTTCTTCTTTTTTGGCTAACGGAGTTTGCACACGAGTAAAACCATCAAAGCGAATCACACGGCCGCGAGTACGCAACTCAAAATCACCGGCTTCAACCACAATACTTGAACTAGTAAATTCCGCCTTTGTCATTTGACAGGCAACAAACTGACGCCAAATTAATTCGTATAAACGCACACCATCGGGATCAATTTTATCCAGATCACTCGGCATAACCGTAACGTTAGAAGGACGAATAGCTTCGTGCGCCTCTTGCGCCCCCTCTTTACTGCTGTAGCTTATCGGCTTTTCTGGCAAATACGCTTTACCGTATTTAGCCTCAATATGAGCACGACAGTCCGCTATTGCATCGGCACTTAAGTTAGTCGAGTCAGTACGCATATAAGTGATGTAGCCGCCTTCATACAAACGCTGGGCCAACATCATGGTTTTCTTAACGCTAAAGCTTAGGCGTGTACTGGCGGCCTGCTGGAGCGTTGAAGTAATATAAGGCGCTGTAGGCTTAGTCGTGGTGGGTTTATCTTCACGTTTAGCAACAACAAAGTTAGCGTCTTTTAGCTTGGCCAAAGCCGTATCGCTAAGCGCTTGACTAGTGGGACGGTATTTTTCGCCATTGGCACGCGTCACTTGCATGCGCACATCGCCAGCATTGCCATTTAAATCGGCAAATAAATCCCAGTACTCTTCAGGAATAAAGGCACGTATTTCGCGCTCGCGCTCGGCAACTAACTTAGCTGCTACCGACTGTACTCGACCCGCCGATAAACCTCTGGCCACTTTAGCCCAAAGCAGCGGTGAAACCATAAAGCCCACAACACGGTCAAGAAAGCGACGTGCTTGCTGCGCATTAACTCGATGCATATCCAGCTCACCGGGTTTTTCAAAAGCAGCGTTTATGGCTTTTTTAGTAATCTCATTAAACACCACACGTTGATAGCGAGATTCATCACCACCAATAATTTCGCGTAAATGCCAGGCTATCGCCTCTCCTTCTCTATCCAAATCCGTCGCCAGCACTATGGTGTCAGCATCTTTGGCTAATCGACGTAACTCATCGACAACCTTTTCTTTACCCGGCAAAATCTGATAATTCGCTTCCCAGTTCTTGGCAGGGTTAATCCCCATTCTCGCCACTAACTGCTCGCGCGCTTTCTTCGCCTTATGAATAATTTTTTTAGCCGGCGATAACTTTCTGGTTTTCGCCGCCTCTGCTGCTCGCGCTTTCGGATCGACAGGCTTACCGCTACCGCTCACCGGTAAATCACGGACATGACCTACACTAGACTTAACAACATAGTCTTTGCCGAGGTACTTATTTATGGTCTTAGCTTTCGCTGGTGACTCTACAATAACGAGTGACTTACCCATTCGTATATAAACTTCCTAATAGATTGACTATGTACCATTAATAAGCGCAATGCTCGCACCTAATACCTAACAAGAAAGGCCTTTGACCTCTCTCAACGTTGTTTTCGTCGGACGTATCCTCAATGTTCATAGGCCTTCACAGCGCTTTTGCGACAACTCTGATCACGGACATTACGACGAAGGGCGACATATATAGAGAAGGAAGAGCGGCGGGTCAAGCTATTCGTTCAAAAATTTTACCTATGGCTGCGCCTTTACCCCTATAGTGAAATCGTCCTAATCAGGTCAAGTTGTCGGTAAAAGCATCGAACAGGTCGATAGAAAGTCACCTTTTAGCACTTTTGCGTAGACAAAAAAATAATTAGAAAATAATCAGTGACCGGTAGGCAATTTACAGATTACGGCAAGAATCGATGCTAGTATGGGTTTTGATTACAGCTGAATATTCATTCAAATAACGGCTGAAAATTGAGTTACTTTCCAACGAATAAGGTTTAAACGACAACACGCTCATGTCCCTTTATAGTTTTATGCTAAGCAGTCATTCATTGAAAACACTAACGATTGGCACTTCCCCTTTATCGGTTAGTCAGCGCTTTCAACAAGCGAAAGGCTTTAGCCACCTCGCCTATCAGCGACTGCTCAACTTAGCCATCATATTAGTGACTACTCTGCTAGCCATAAGCAGTAGTTATGCAGAAACTTCGTTTAGCACTTATGAAGTCAGCGAGCAGACACAAAAACAGCGAGAGCTATACAGCCAAGCCAAATCGCTACTCGAAAAACCGCACTCAATAAACGCCTATAAAAAGCTACGCTTATCTTTAGACCACTACCCACTAGCCGGTCATTTAGACTACCTGTATCACCGACAGCACTTGAATAAATTAACGCATAAAAGCTTACAAAGCTTTAGCGACACGCATAACAATTCATTACTTAGCAATAAACTTAAACGCGCCTGGCTGCAGCATCTGGCCAAACGGAAACAGTGGTCACGTTTTACTCTCCACTATGACAAAGCGCTCGCCAATAGCAACATGCAATGTCAGCATGCTTGGGCGCTTTACCAAACGGGAGAACAAGCTCAAGCTTTAGACGAAGCCAAAGCCCTATGGATGCATTCAGAATCACGACCTAAAAGTTGTGATGCTATTTTTCATTTACTAATAAAGACAGAAAGCATTGATAGTGATTTAGCTTGGCAGCGATTTATTTTAGCTTTTAATGCTCGCCAGCATCAGCTGTCTAAATACTTAACCCGCCTGCTTGATGGCCAGCAATTAGCTGATGCCAATCGACTGCTTAAACTTTACCGTCAACCGAAAAAAATCCCTAGCCAATGGCAAGCCGTTAGTCTTATTCCCGGACAAGCCGTTGATTTATTCGAAAGCAAGTATCAATTATTAAAAAAACTCGCTCGCGCACATCCAGAAAAAGCGCGTGATTTTGTATTAGAGATTAAACAGCAGCAACAAGACCAACCCCTAGCCGATAAATTAGCGGCTTATTTAATTCAGTCACAAGCTATTAAAGGCTATGCCACACTGCCTCAAGATTATGTTGCACTTGGCTCGCCAAAAGATAGCAGTTCACTGCAATGGTTGTTGCGTGCCCATATTGCGCAAGCTAACTGGCAAGATGTTATTGAAACCGTTAAGCAATTACCTGACGAGCTAAAGGAGCATGAGCGCTGGCGCTATTGGTATTACCGAGCAAAATCACTCTCAGGCCGTCTCACTTTATTAGAAGAGCAAGAGCACTATAAAGCAGTGGCAAACAAAGCCAGCTTTTACGGTTTTACTACGGCCGAGAACCTTGGCCTACCCTATGGCTTCGAGCCTATAGAACATACGCCCAAGCCTGAGCATATCGAGCTGATGCGTAACAATCCCTATATGCAACGCGCTAGCGAGCATTTTGCACAACAAGAATACAGCCTTGCACGCAGTGAATGGCGCAGAGGCAGCCAGAGCTTTAATAGCGCTATGCAAATTGACTCTGCCTACTTTGCTCAATCACTGGGCTGGCACCATCAAGCCATTAATACGGCTGCACAGGCCAAGGCATGGCAGCATTATCAATTACGTTTTCCCAATCTTTATACCGAGCAGTTTGAACAGCAGGCTTCTGCAACTAAGCACTCTAATCACTGGCCAGCCAACTGGCCTTACGCCATAGCACGACAAGAAAGCGCCTTTGCCAGTGATGCGCAATCGGGTGCAGGCGCCATGGGTTTAATGCAAATACTGCCGTCGACAGCAAGAGAAGTTGCGCGTAAGAGAAACGTTAAATATCAACGCAGTAAACTTTTTAATGCCGATTATAATATTGTTTTAGGCAGCGGCTATTTAAAGCAATTAAATAAGCGCTACCAGCATCGCGCACTCACATCTGCCGCTTACAACGCCGGCCCTCGCCGCGCAAATAAATGGCTTAAAAATATGGAGCAACCCCTGCCCATAGATGCCTGGATAGAAACCATTCCATTTTCAGAAACACGCCAATATGTACAAAATATTTTTAGCTTTAGCTTAATTCACAGCTTACTTTATGATGACGCTACGCTGACTAACACTGACACTAAAACAGATAAAAAACGACCGCCATTTATTCATCATCATGAACAAATGATTTACCCTAACAATATTCAGCCAGACATTAACTAGAGCAAATAACCATTGATTGATATAGGCGCAAACCTTAGTAACCCTACTTTTGATAATGATTTAGCTGAGGTATTACAGCGTGCAAAAGACGCTAAACTTCAAGCTGTTATCGTAACGGGCACCAGCGTTGAAAGCAGCAAAGCCGCCTTAGCGCTAGCTGAACAACAGCCCAACTTTCTATACGCCACCGCCGGTGTGCATCCGCATGATGCCGACAGCTATAACAATGATATTGAGAAACAAATAAGCGCTATGCTAGGCAATTCCAATATTGTCGCCGTTGGCGAAACCGGTTTAGATTTTAATCGCAATTTTTCAACACCAGATAACCAACGACATGCCTTTGAAGCACAAATAGCCTTAGCGAATCACTATCAAAAGCCCTTGTTTTTGCATGAACGCGATGCCTTCGAAGACTTTCACTCTATTATATCGGCCAATAAAAATGAGCAGACACAAGCCGTTGTGCACTGCTTTACGGGTAGCGAAACCGCACTCAAAGCCTATCTTGATTTAGGTTTATATATTGGTATAACGGGTTGGATTAGTGATAAAAAACGCGGCGCGAATTTACGTGAAATCATCAAATACGCACCACTAGATCGCTTAATGATTGAAACCGACGCCCCCTATTTAACTCCGCAGCAAGCCGGCTTAAAGAACCAACTCAGCAAAAAGAATCGTAATGAGCCATGGACATTGCCATACACGGCAGCCACCCTCGCAGAGTGCCTAGGCGTTAAAACAGAAGTATTAATTGAAAAGACAACAGAGAACACCAACAACTTTTTTAACTTAGTCAGTTAATAAATCTTTAATACGGCTGGGAGGAAAAGGCCAGTTAAGCGTAGTGGCTTCAGCACTAGCGCTATGAATACGGGCCAAAACAGGAATAGTAAAACGGTATAGCTCAGTGAGCTGCGGATCAGAATCAATATCCACTTTTTCAAGCTGCCAATCACTGCCTGCAATAACCTGCTCGATTAAAGCCTGCGCTTGATCACAAAGATGGCAATCTTGACGGGAATATAAGACAAGATGGCGACTGTTAGTCATTTATTATTTACCGCCATACTTTTTATACCTACCATAACAGCTGATACTGGGCTTAGTGGCGCGTTGTCCAGCTATGTAAGCTTTTAGATATTACTTTATCAAGGCTCTTTTCCACAGCCATTTGAGCAGAAACGCCCAGCTTTTCTTGCCAAGATTTTTTCTGCACATACTTCACTTCAAACACAGAAGCCTCTTTAACGCGTTGAGAAATATATTCATCACTGGTGCTAATACCATCAACCAACAGTTTCTCAAGCGCCACTTTACCGTACCAAGTTTCGCCAGTAGCGACTAATGGAATATCTAGCTTAGGTCTAAATTCACTCACAAAGCCTTTAAATAATTCATGCGTTTCTTCAAGATCATCAATAAATTTCTGACGACCGGCTTCTGTATTTTCGCCAAGCATCGTTAATGTGCGCTTATATTCACCTGCCGTTAGAACATCATAATCGACATCTAACTTCTTCAATACTTTATTAAAGTTAGGCAAGCTGGCAACCACGCCTATAGAGCCAATAACAGCAAAAGGTGCAGCCAATATTTTATCGGCAATACAAGCCATCATATAACCGCCACTGGCGGCAACTTTATCGACACAAATAGTCAGTGGGATATTTGCCGAACGAATTCTTGCCAACTGCGATGATGCCAAACCATAAGAGTGGACCATACCGCCTGGGCTTTCGAGACGAACAACTACTTCATCTTCAGGCTTAGCTAAGGTTAATACTGTCGTTATTTCTTCACGGAAATTTTCAACTTCTGAGGCTTTCATATCACCATCGAAGTCTAATACATAGACGTTACCTTTAACGGGGCTAGCACCTTTAACAGAATCAGTACCGTTAACAGAGTCAGTAACAGCAGCATCGCTATCGGAGTCGGTTGATTTTTTAGCATTAACTTTAGCCAACTGTTTAGCTTCTTTCTTAGCCGCTTTATCTTTTTTCTTTTGGCTTTGCTTTTCGGCTTTTTCGCGCTGCTTAATAACATGCTCATCAAGCACTGCATGCTGCATTATTTCTTCCATTTGCTTGTAGCGATCATTGAGCTTTTTCACTTCCAAGCGCCCTTCACCTTCACCGCCACGCTGACCCGCGTTAACAATGACTGAGATCAATAGAACAATGGCAATCAAAAATGTAGCAATTTTGGCGAAAAACAATCCATATTCAGCAAGTAATTCAATAAACACAGCAAAACCTTTTTAACGAGTGAGTAAAATGCGACCATCTTTTAATGTTGGACGCTTTAAAATAAGAGCTATAAAACAACTACCATCTGGATATTCCAGTAACGGCTAGGTTTTAGCCACTTTAAGCGAACACGATTAAACAAGGATTAAGGGAGGATGTCTAGCGGGTTGTTGTCTAAATAAAGCCGGCCAGACAAGGGTTTGGGTGATTCATAAACAAGTTTTAGCCGCATTTTGGGGCCGTTATACGATTATCTTACACCCTAGAGAATTATTGTTAGGGGTGAAAGAAATGGACTCTAGCGATTAAGCTCCTTTGCCAGCGCTTAATTTTAACATTCAAAAAAACGCTTCACTTTTTTATTGCAGCGCCAACACACTATCATCAATCAATTTATCCACCATATTATCGACGGCTCGCCCAGCAGCTAACTCCTCCAATAAATACTCAACACTGACTAAAGCATCCGCCAAGCGTTCCAACCAATCATCAACTACCCCTTCATTGGAATTACCTTGGTAAGCTGTATTCAATAAGACAGCACAGCGATTCATTAATATCTCTGCATTCTCAATACCTATTATGCTAAACGCGCCACCAATACTCTCCAAACAAACAGCTACATTAGCAATATGCTCTCTATCATAATTCGAATCGATATAGGCAATGACCGCTCGCTTGGCCAAACCGATATTCGATTTTGACTCTTCATATAAATTCATTTGTGCTTGCTGCAATAATCCCTTAGCAACGGTTGATTGTGCTTCTTGGCTATCAACGCTATCTAGCAGAGAACCGGTCAACAATGCATTTTCAATATAGAGAATCATATTGGCTACATGCAATAAGGCCTCTTGGTCCGGCGACTCAATGCGCCAGCTATTAATTTGCTCAATGGATTGATCAATTGGCGCGGTTGCTGCCACATAACCACTGACTTTTAGCACCGCCGATATACGCTCACAATTGGTGACTAAGGTATTGATATCATCCGACTCACACAAGCCGCTCTCGGACATCATATCGAGAATACGTTTAGCGCCTAGCAACTCATCCTTAACCACATCCAACATTGAGAGTAACGCTTTGTATGTGCTGCGCTCCATCGCCTCGCGATGCGCCACTAAGGCTTTATCATTCCAAGGGAGAGGCGTAAACCGACCTAATTGATTGAGATCTTCATCGTTAACATTTTGAGGCTCAGCCAATAATAACAATAACGTTAACTCAGCTAACACTGCTGTATCTGGCAAACTGTGCATACCGTGCAAAGGGTCTTTCTCTAAACGTTTTAAACTGCGATCAAATTTAGTGAAAAAATGTCTGCGTTGCGGCGTTAACTCAAGCGTTTTGCTATTAAAAGCCGCGACCAGCTTCTTGACCAGCCGCCAAACCGCTGCATTAACGCTACCATGACATAAATCAATGGCCCGCTCCGCAACCCTATCAATCAACACTAACTTGGCGCTCACATCACTGTCGCGTAACAAACCAATCAAGCCCGTTTGATACATTTGACGTAAGCGCCTAAAGGTTTTTTGCTGCTCTTCAATGTTATCAACTACAGGCTCAGTGATATCTTCTTCAAGACTACTCGCCTCACTCTCGTCTTCAGCATTCGCGAGAGGCACCAACGTCAACTCCATCACTTCAGGAGCCGTTGACACTAATAATGTATTATCAGACGGCTTATTGTTCGCCTCGACCCAATCATTAAGCTGATACTCAAATTCGATTAATGTGCTTTCGGTGACAAATGATGATAAACCCGCACTCGCCAAGGCGTAGAAGCAAGGCGCTAATAGCAGCGGCGAGGCAACGCCAGTGGTTTGTACATATTCAAAAAACCGCGGTAACAAATAAACGCATTGAAATAAAGCATCAGACTCTCTTGCGGTAATTCCGCCGTTCTCATCAGACCGACCTTGATACACGCTCTCAACCGCTTGCCCTAGCTGCACCGATAAATCAGCCGCTACCGATAAACCCAGCAACGAAAAGACACCCGCCACCTCATCTAATTGTGACGATAATTTTTTGATTAAGGCATCCGCGGGTGTCGCATCATTAAGGCTTTGCTCCACCAGTAAATTTAACTGCTCAGAAACCCGCGACAAGGCCTCGACCAGCTCAGGCTCAACGACATCAAAAGCACTTTGCGAAGAACGAAACGGCAAAGGAGAAGCGGCTTTTTTAATAGCTGTATTAGTCTGATTCACGTGTGGTCTCTCTTTTTTGTGGCTGCTTACGATTGGCTTACGATTGGTTTACGATTGATAGCACCGCTGATTTGTAAAAACAGTTGTGAAATAGTCACTCACTTTGAGTATAGGTAATAAGACATCGCACGCCTGCCAGACCCTTCTAATCAATAGATTCAGCCGCCTAGATGTGACCGAAGTCGCCTTTTACAACTCGGTTATAGCCTTGTTCCAGCTGCGTTATGGCGCCGCCATAGCACTGTCTTCGCACTTTTAGCGACAAGCACCCAGAATAAACCCAGCTCAGCCAAAAACATTAGATTACCTAGCTACGGATTAAGCGGCGCGCACTTGCCTCAAAACGTCTAATGAAATGAATTGTTCTTTATACCGATTATGCTTATTAAAGCCCCAAAAGCAGCCATAGACGGTCTATAATTTGCAGGCTAGCCTCAGGCAATAGTAGAGCTCGCTAGTAACCACAAAAAAACACCGACTAACAATGCATTCAGCCATATATTTCACAGGATTTATTTCATGCAAAGCATATCAACTGGCCAAGCCCTCTACCGTAACTTTTTGGGTGACGCCCCTTGCTGGTATAAAAATACGATTATCTTTTTCTTAATCGCCAACCCTTTTTTATTAAATATCACCGGTCCATTCGTAATGGGCTGGTTATTAATAATACAGTTTATTTTCACCCTTGCGATGGCACTGAAGTGCTACCCATTGCAAAGTGGTGGCTTACTGGCCATGGAAGCGATTATTCTCGGCATGGCTAGCCCGCAAGATGTTTACCATGAAATACAACTCAACCTGCCTGTCATTTTACTATTAGTGTTTATGGTGGCCGGCATTTATTTTATGAAGGACTTACTGCTCTTCACCTTTACCAAACTATTAACCAATGTGCGCTCTAAAGTTTGGCTATCTCTTTTGTTTAGCTTTGTTGCCGCATTTTTATCGGCGTTCTTAGATGCCTTAACCGTTATTGCCGTCATCATTAGTGTTGCCGTTGGCTTCTATGCCATATTCCAAAAAGTCGCCTCAATAGAAGGCTACGATGAAAATGAAGATGACGATGATAAGCATGAAGACAGCAACATCCATCACCTCCACCGTGAAGATCTCGATCAATTCCGTGGCTTTTTACGTGATTTAATGATGCATGGCGC
>ENA-OQVM01000879-OQVM01000879.1-marine-metagenome-genome-assembly--contig:-NODE-879-length-42898-cov-12.813176_pt1 | contig 42898 bp, 26 predicted proteins | sample MGYA00237776_ERZ505498 | MGnify/ENA primary metagenome ERZ505498 (study PRJEB26159, sample SAMN06265151) | marine metagenome | isolation source: Helgoland LTER site | place: Germany:Helgoland, sampling...
AAGGCATGTATCCGTAAGGGCTGTATTGGTAACGTATTCGTTCCAGTAATCTGCGGTTCTGCGTTTAAGAACAAAGGCGTCCAGGCCATGTTGGATGCAGTTATCGAATACATGCCTTCACCTGCAGAAGTCAAAGCCATCGAGGGTATCCTAGATGATAAAGACGAAACAAGCGCAATTCGTGAAGCTGACGACGACGCACCTTTTTCTGCGTTGGCCTTTAAAATCGCAACGGACCCATTCGTAGGAACGCTCACGTTTTTCCGCGTTTATTCGGGTACGCTTAACTCGGGCGATAGCGTTTTTAACCCTGTTAAAAGTAAAAAAGAGCGTATCGGTCGTATGGTGCAAATGCATGCGAATAATCGCGAAGAAATCAAGCAGGTATTGGCAGGCGACATCGCTGCGGGTATCGGCTTAAAAGATGTGACGACTGGTGACACATTGTGTTCGCCGGATGAGATCATCACGCTAGAGCGCATGGAGTTTCCTGAGCCGGTTATTTCGGTAGCAGTGGAGCCCAAATCTAAGCCTGATCAAGAGAAAATGGGTATTGCTTTAGGCAAGTTAGCGCAGGAAGATCCGTCATTCCGCGTTAAGACTGACGAAGAGTCAGGCCAAACCATTATTTCAGGTATGGGTGAGTTGCACTTGGATATTCTTGTCGACCGTATGCGTCGCGAGTTTAGTGTAGAAGCTAATATTGGTAAGCCGCAGGTGGCGTATCGAGAAGCGATTCGTAACACGTGTGACATCGAAGGAAAATTTGTTCGACAGTCGGGTGGTCGCGGTCAGTATGGTCACGTATGGGTGAAGTTCGAACCAGCCGAAGACTCCAATGCCGAAGGCCTTGAGTTCGTCAATGAGATTGTTGGCGGCACGGTACCCAAGGAATATATCCCTGCGGTAGAGAAAGGCATTGCCGAGCAAATGCAAAATGGTGTTCTAGGCGGTTATCCGTTGCTTGGTCTTAAAGCAACTTTGTATGATGGGTCTTTCCATGATGTTGACTCCAATGAAATGGCTTTTAAAGTAGCGGCATCGTTGGCGACCAAGAAGTTGGCCTCCGAAGGTGGTGCTGTATTACTGGAGCCAATCATGAAGGTTGAGGTTGTAACGCCTGAAGAAAATATGGGCGATGTGGTAGGTGACTTAAACCGCCGTCGCGGTATGATTGCAGGCATGGATGAAAACGCTTCGGGTAAGGTTATTAACGCTGAGGTCCCGTTGGCAGAAATGTTTGGTTATGCGACTGATCTGCGGTCGGCTACTCAGGGTCGTGCAACGTTTACTATGGAGTTTCTGAAATATTTTGAAGCGCCGAGAAACGTGGCTGATGAAGTAATTAAGAAAGGTGCTGGCTAAGTACAAGTTGTGCCAGGCCATTGGTTAACATAACGTTTAATTTTTTATTATTTATATAGAGGGTAGGAAAGTGGCAAAAGCAAAGTTTGAACGCACGAAGCCCCACGTCAATGTGGGCACAATAGGTCACGTTGATCACGGTAAAACGACGCTCACAGCAGCGTTAACGCGTGTTGCAGCAGAGCAGTTTGGTGGTGAAGCGGTTGCGTTTGATGGCATCGATAATGCGCCAGAAGAAAAAGCGCGCGGTATCACCATTGCCACGTCACACGTTGAATACGATACGCCAGAGCGTCATTACGCTCACGTTGATTGCCCAGGTCACGCCGATTATGTAAAAAACATGATCACCGGTGCTGCGCAAATGGATGGCGCGATTTTAGTTTGTGGTGCAACTGATGGCCCTATGCCTCAAACACGCGAGCACATCTTGTTGTCGCGTCAGGTAGGTGTTCCTTATATTGTTGTGTTCTTGAACAAGGCCGACTTGCTAGCTGAAGATTGCGGCGGTGCCGGTTCAGAAGAATATAACGAGATGCTTGAGTTGGTAGAAATGGAGCTGCGTGAGCTGCTCGATACCTACGAATTCCCAGGCGACGATACGCCAATCATTCCAGGTTCTGCCTTGATGGCATTGGAAGGCAAAGACGATCACGAGCTGGGTACTACTGCGGTGAAGAAGCTGCTTGAGACACTCGACAGCTACATCCCTGAGCCTGAGCGTGCGATTGATGGTGCATTCATTATGCCTATCGAAGATGTCTTCTCTATTTCAGGTCGCGGTACGGTTGTTACCGGTCGTGTTGAGCGCGGTATTGTTAATACTGGCGATGAAGTTGAGATTGTTGGTATTAAAGAAACACAAACGACGACCTGTACAGGTGTTGAGATGTTCCGCAAGCTGCTTGACGAAGGTCGAGCTGGTGAGAACATTGGTGCGTTGTTGCGTGGTACTAAGCGTGAAGACGTAGAGCGTGGTCAAGTATTGGCTAAGCCGGGTAGCATCAATCCACACACTAAGTTTGAAGCTGAAGTGTATGTGTTGAGCAAAGATGAAGGTGGTCGTCACACGCCATTCTTTAAAGGCTATCGTCCACAGTTTTACTTCCGTACGACTGATGTGACAGGCGCTTGTGAATTGCCTGAAGGCGTTGAGATGGTAATGCCGGGTGATAACGTCCAGATGAAAGTTGAGTTGATCGCGCCGATTGCGATGGACGAAGGCTTGCGTTTTGCGATTCGTGAAGGCGGTCGTACGGTAGGTGCGGGCGTTGTTGCGAAGATTCTTTAGCAGCCGTTGCGTTCACTGATTAAAGGCCGCCCTTGATGGGCGGTTATGAGAGCAAGCTTCCCGCATGGGCGGGCGCGTTAGTTTAAGAAGTAATGTTAGTTTGTAACTAGTTTGTCGGTTTAAAGGCCAGTAGCTCAATTGGCAGAGCGACGGTCTCCAAAACCGTAGGTTGGGGGTTCGATTCCCTCCTGGCCTGCCATTAACTGGCAAACCTAGCGCGTGTGCGCGGCGACGCACTGAGCCGCTTTGTCGGCGGGCTCTATGAGCCTCTTTGGTTGGCAGAGTTTTTTAAAGTAAAAGCAGCAGTATTTGGAAGTATTGATAAAAACGCTATGAGTAAAGCCGAAACTAAAAATTCAACCATAAATATGGGGCTCTGGGCTTTATCGCTAGTGTTGGTCGCAGCTGGCATCTACGGCAATGTTTATTTCGGCGGTGAGTCTTTATTGTATCGCGTGCTGGGTTTGCTGGTAGTTGCGATTGTGGCGGGCTTGGTTGCATTGCAGACAGTTGAGGGCACGGCTTTTTGGTTGTTATTGAAAGGTGCGCGCACAGAAATTAGAAAGGTTGTTTGGCCTACGCGTCAAGAAACGATGCAAACCTCGCTGCTGGTCTTGGCAGTGGTGGTGGTGGTAGGTTTTATTCTTTGGGGTCTCGATACTCTTTTGGGATGGTCGGCCTCGCAATTTATTGGTTAATAGGCATCGTGCTTATTAGCAGAGTACAACGGGTAGCGCACAAGGTAATTTAATGAGTAAGCGTTGGTACGTAGTTCATGCATTCTCGGGCTTTGAGAAAAAGGTGCAGACATCGTTGCATGAGCGGATTGAATTAGCCGGTATGCAAGAAAAGTTTGGTGAGATTCTTGTTCCCACTGAAGAAGTGGTTGAGATGAAGGCTGGCCAAAAGCGCAAAAGTGAGCGCAAGTTCTTTCCAGGCTATGTGCTTGTAGAGATGGAACTTGACGATGACAGCTGGCATTTAGTTAAAGAGACTCCGCGTGTCATGGGGTTTATAGGCGGCAAGGCCGACAAGCCTGCGCCTATTACGACAAAAGAAGCTGATGAGATTTTGCAGCGAATTCAAACAGGTGCTGAGGCGCCTAAGCCGAAGACGTTGTTCGAGCCCGGTGAGATGGTTCGTGTAACGGATGGTCCGTTCAACGACTTTAGTGGTGTCGTTGAAGAGGTTAACTACGAAAAGAGCCGTGTTCAGGTATCGGTATTAATCTTCGGGCGTTCAACTCCGGTTGAGCTCGAATTTGGTCAGGTTGAAAAAACCTGAGCAAATATAAATTGATAGAGTCTTTGCAGTCGCGATAACAGATTTAACGTCGCAGTGTAGGCGGCATCGATTCTTTCAGGGGAGCGTCGAAGTTCATTGTGAAATGGGCGAGGGGGCGTGTTTGAACCCAACTTAGGAGTGTTCCAAATGGCTAAGAAAGTCCAAGCTTACATCAAGCTACAAGTGCCTGCAGGTCAGGCCAATCCCAGTCCGCCTGTTGGCCCTGCGTTAGGTCAGCACGGCGTTAATATCATGGAATTTTGCAAGGCGTTCAACGCCGAGACGCAAAGCCTTGAGCCAGGTCTGCCAACACCGGTTGTTATTACCGTTTACAGCGATCGCAGCTTTACCTTCATCAAAAAGACTCCTCCGGCTTCTGTGCTTTTGCGCAAAGCGGCAGGCATTCAAAAAGGCAGCGGCACGCCTAATACCAACAAGGTTGGTAAGGTAACCCGTGCGCAATTGGAAGATATCGCAACCACTAAAATGGCCGATCTTAATGCTTCCGATATGGATGCTGCAGTGCGAATTATCGCAGGCAGTGCGCGTTCAGCAGGTATTGAGGTGGAGGGTTAAAAGATGGCTAAATTAACGAAAAGAGCTAAGGCTATTGCCGAGAAAGTTGTTGCTGGCAAGGCTTATCCAATTGAAGAAGCTATCGCCATTTTGACGGAAGTTTCTACGGTTAAATTCAAAGAGTCGATCGACGTTTCGGTCAACTTAGGCATTGATCCGCGCAAATCAGACCAGTCTGTGCGTGGCGCCACTACCTTGCCTAATGGCACGGGTAAAGATGTGCGCGTTGCAGTTTTCACCAGCGGCGCTAATGCCGAAGCGGCTACTGCTGCGGGTGCCGACATTGTTGGTATGGATGATTTGGCTGCACAGGTTAAGGCCGGTGAGCTAAATTTTGACGTTGTAATTGCCTCTCCCGATGCGATGCGTGTGGTGGGTCAGTTGGGTCAGATCCTCGGGCCTCGTGGCCTGATGCCAAACCCCAAAACGGGCACTGTTACACCGGATGTGGCCAATGCAGTTAAAAACGCCAAGTCAGGTCAGGTGCGTTATCGTGCAGACAAAAATGGCATTATCCATGGTGCAATTGGTCGTGTTGGCTTTGAAGCGAATGCCATCAAAGAGAATTTAGAAGCGGTGTTGGCCGATTTAAGAAAAGCTAAGCCTGCGTCGTCAAAAGGTATTTACCTTAAAAAGATCTCTATCTCTACCACGATGGGGCCTGGTTTGGTTATCGATCAGGCTTCGTTGGAAGCGTAGATAGAATTTATGTAATTCGAAAGGCTGGTGTTTGGGTTTTTAAATCACGCAGATGTCGAAAGGTTAGCGCTATTTTGGGCTGATTTTTTTAACAGTCTTTCTAAAGGGCTTTGAGGAGCGCAGCAATTAACCTTTGGGTTAATTGCTGGCCGTCAAAGACCGTAGGTGTTGTTGGCTTGTGATCATTGCGGTTTGTTTTGCGGTGTAAGTACAGTCAGGCTTAATTGATGAGTGTTGTCAGCCTACGCAGATGGTGAGCGCGAAATCCTCCAAAATTTCGCATCCACCAATGGTGGTTGCTCGAACAGTCGCTGAAGTATTGCAGGCTAGATACTTTATGGATTGTTCGGTGACTTTTTTATTGATCCTGGCATAGGAGTTATCTCATGGCATTAGGACTCGAAGGCAAAAAGCAAATTGTCGCTCAAGTTAACGAGACTGCCAGTGGCGCCCTGTCTTTAGTGGTTGCAGATGCGCGTGGCGTTGATGTAACTGACATGACAGAGCTCCGAGCTAAAGCACGAGAAGCTAATATCGATTTACGCGTAGTGCGTAATACATTGGCCAAGCGAGCATTTGAAGGTACTGAATACGAGTGCGTTAATGACGTACTTTCAGGTCCATCATTGTTTGGTTTTTCAATGGAAGATCCTGGCGCTTGTGCCCGATTGTTTAAAGACTTTGCAAAAGAGAACGAAAAGTTCGATATCAAAGCTTTGGCAGTTGGCGGTGAAATGCTCGACGCGGGCAAAATTGATGTGTTGGCTACCTTGCCAACGCGCGATCAAGCTTTGGGAATGTTGGCAGGTCTTATTCTTGCCCCAGTTACCAAGTTGGTTCGTACATTCAACGAAGTTCCTTCATCGGTAACTCGTGTTGTAGCGGCAGTTAAAGACAAAAAAGAAGCTGAAGCGGCTTAATTCTTACGTTAGTTCGTAAGGTGGTTCGCTTTAATGTTATTTAATTTATTTGATTAGGAGATTTGAGTCATGGCTCTATCTAAAGACGAAATTCTTGACGCGATTGCAGAAATGAGCGTTATGGACGTGGTTGAACTTGTAAGTGCAATGGAAGAAAAATTCGGTGTATCTGCACAAGCAGCTGTTGCTGTTGCAGCACCTGCAGCTGGCGGCGACGCTGGTGGCGCTGCTGAAGAGCAAACTGAATTTGATGTTATCTTAACTGCCGTTGGCGAAAAGAAAGTTAACGTTATCAAGGCTGTTCGTGGAATCACAGGTCTTGGTCTTAAAGAAGCTAAAGCAATGGTTGATGGCGCACCATCAACTGTTAAAGAAGGCGCTTCTAAAGACGACGCAGCTGAAACTGTTAAATTACTTGAAGAAGCCGGTGCTTCTGCAGAAGTTAAGTAATTCTGAACAGATGTGTTGGCTAGGCTCCATTTAAGGCCGGCACATAAAAAATTAACCACTAGTGATATCTCGCGATATTGCTAGTGGTTGTTTTGCGTTAAAAAAAGGCATAAATCTTGGTGTGGAAGTTTGGCTTTATCGGTAAGCAGTTGATTAGCCGAGAAGCATCACAAAGATTAAGCCGCGGTACTGAATAGCTAGTTAGTCAGCTGTTATATAAAGAGACACAAAAAAGCCCATTAAACAGGGGAGTTTAATAGGCATTAATTTTTTGTTGTTGCTGATTGTTACAGTGCTTGTTGTTACTAATGTTTGTTCGAACTGCGTTCGAACAATGTTCTATTTAAATAGAAACTGTTTTTATTAGGTGTTACTTAAAAGCATAGCTTGTATTTTTGATTTGCCAAATTTTTTATTAAAAAACGGGGCTGGTTAATAAATAGACGGGTGAAGAGTGACAATTAATAAAAGCATTACGCCTAACAAGTTTATTTAGGTGTGTTGTTTTAATTTAAAGATTTAGCAAGGAAGCCTGATAGTGGATAGAGATTACTGATCTCACTATCGGATTGCGATTAAGTGGATGAGGTCAGAGTAAGGGCTTGTGTGCGTTCGATAGCGCCTGTTTCGTAGCTGTTTTTATTAGCAGCCAATAATCGAAGCGACGAGTGTTTACTTTGACCCCATTGACTCAATTTAATATTAGACCATTTTCCCTTTAGGAAGTGTGCTCAGGAGCGCTAATGTCTTACTCGTATACTGAACGAAAACGTATCCGTAAAGATTTCACTAAATTGCCACATATAATGGAAGAACCTTTTCTATTAGCAATTCAGCTGGATTCGTACCGCAAATTTACTCAAGATGGCACAGCCGCAGAGAACCGCAAAGAACACGGTTTACATGCCGCTTTTAAATCTGTTTTTCCAATTATCAGTTACTCAGGTAACGCTGCACTAGAATATGTTGACTACAAGCTCGGCGAGCCTGTGTTTGATGTTAAAGAGTGTCAGTCGCGCGGTATTACTTACGCCGCACCTTTGCGCGTTAAAGTTCGCTTGATTGTTTACGATAAAGAATCAGCCGCGAAAACGATTAAAGATATTAAAGAGCAAGAAGTCTATATGGGTGAAATCCCATTAATGACTGATAACGGTACTTTTGTTATCAATGGTACAGAGCGTGTAATCGTATCTCAGTTACATCGTTCGCCAGGCGTTTTCTTTGATCATGACAAAGGCAAAACACATTCTTCGGGTAAATTACTTTATTCCGCTCGTGTTATTCCTTACCGTGGTTCATGGTTAGATTTCGAATTCGATCCTAAAGATTTAGTGTTTGTTCGAATCGATCGTCGTCGTAAATTACCGGCTACCGTTCTATTGCGTGCTATCGGCTTAACATCAGAGCAAATGCTCGAGATGTTCTTTGATAACAACTCATTTGAGTGTGGTAAAAAAGGCTACTCAATGACGCTTGTGCCTGAGCGTTTACGTGGTGAGATTGCGGCGTTTGATATTAAAGATGCAAAAGGTAAGTTGATTGTTGAGCAGGGTCGTCGTGTGACTGTACGTCATATTCGTCAGCTTGAAGAATCAAAAATCAATAAGCTTTTATGCCCAGCCGATTATCTGTATGGCCGTACATTGGCTAAAGATGTTGTCAGTAAAGATACTGGCGAAGTGATTATTGAATGTAATACAGAAATCACTGAAGAAATTTTAGCGCAGTTTGAAGAGCTTGGCATTACTCAGTTCGAAACCATTTACACTAACGAACTTGATTGCGGATCATTTATTTCTGACACCTTGCGTGGCGATATTACGCGTACGCAGTTAGAAGCATTGGTAGAAATTTACCGCATGATGCGTCCTGGTGAGCCACCGACAAAAGAGTCGGCAGAAAACTTATTTGCTAATTTATTCTTCTCTCCTGAGCGTTATGACTTATCGGCTGTTGGCCGTATGAAGTTTAACCGTCGTTTAGGTCGCGAAGAAATTGTTGGCGAAGGTATTTTATCTAACGATGACATTGTTGATGTATTAAAAACATTAGTCTCTATTCGTAACGGTAAAGGCATTGTCGATGATATCGATCACTTGGGTAACCGACGTGTTCGTTCTGTTGGCGAAATGGCTGAAAACCAATTCCGTGTTGGTCTTGTCCGTGTTGAGCGTGCAGTTAAAGAGCGTTTAAGTGTTGCTGAATCTGAAGGCTTAATGCCGCAGGATTTAATTAATGCTAAGCCAGTTGCTGCAGCGGTTAAAGAGTTTTTTGGTTCTAGCCAGCTGTCTCAGTTTATGGATCAGAATAACCCGTTATCTGAAGTGACACACAAACGTCGTGTGTCGGCATTAGGGCCAGGTGGTCTTACACGTGAGCGAGCAGGCTTTGAAGTTCGTGACGTGCATCCAACTCACTACGGTCGTGTATGTCCTATCGAAACGCCAGAGGGACCAAACATTGGTCTAATTAACTCACTGGCCACTTATGCGCGTACTAACGAATACGGTTTTCTTGAAAGCCCGTACCGCAAAGTTGTCGATGGCAAGTTAACAGAAGAAATTGAATACCTTTCTGCGATTAACGAAGCAGAATACGTTATCGCACAGGTGTCTGCAGCGCTTGATAAAGACGATAAGTTTACTGAAGACCTTGTTGCTGTAAGACATTTAAATGAATTTACTGTGATGTCTCCAGATCGCGTCCAATTTATGGATGTCTCTCCTCGACAAGTGGTATCGGTTGCGGCTTCATTAATTCCTTTCCTTGAGCACGATGATGCTAACCGTGCATTAATGGGATCGAACATGCAGCGCCAAGCAGTACCAACACTGAAGGCTGAAAAGCCATTAGTCGGTACAGGTATTGAGCGTAAGGTAGCAGCTGACTCCGGCGTATGTGAAGTTGCACGTCGTGGTGGTGTTATTGAAAGTGTTGATGCTAGCCGAGTGGTTGTGCGTGTTAACGCTGACGAAATCACAACGGGTGAAGCGGGTGTTGATATTTACAACCTCACTAAGTACACCCGTTCTAACCAGAACACTTGTATTAACCAACGTTCGATTGTGAAACAAGACGACGTAGTGGTTCGTGGCGATATCTTAGCCGATGGACCTTCAGTTGATATGGGCGAGCTTGCGCTTGGTCAGAATATGCGTATCGCATTTATGGCTTGGAACGGTTACAACTTTGAGGATTCGATTCTTGTTTCTGAAAGAGTTGTGCGTGAAGATCGCTTCACTACTATTCATATTCAAGAATTAACCTGTATCGCACGGGACACTAAATTAGGTTCAGAAGAAATTACTTCTGATATTCCTAATGTTGGTGAGTCTGCGTTAAACAAACTGGATGAGTCTGGTGTTGTTTACATTGGTGCTGAAGTTAGCGCTGGCGATATTCTGGTGGGTAAAGTGACACCTAAAGGTGAAACGCAATTAACGCCAGAAGAAAAATTATTACGAGCCATCTTTGGTGAAAAAGCATCGGATGTTAAAGATACTTCTTTACGCGTTCCTTCAAGTGTTAAGGGTACGGTTATTGATGTTAAAGTCTTCACTCGTGACGGCTTAGAAAAAGATGAGCGTTCACTGGCGATAGAAAAATCTGAAATCGAAGGCTACCGCAAAGATTTCCGTGATGAGTATCGTATTGTTGAATCAGCTACTTATGATCGTTTACGCGATGCGTTAACTGGTAAGAAAGTTCACAGTGGCGCGGGTGATATCAAAAAAGGCTCAATCATTAATGATGAGTTGCTTGATGGTTTACCGCTTGAAGATTGGTTTACATTACGCATGGCCGAAGGCGTACTCAACGAATTGTTGGATGCGGCAAAGACTCAGCTTGAAGAGCAAAAAGCACGTTTAGATGCTCGTCTTGCAGATAAGCGCGGCAAAATTGAAAGTGGCGATGACTTAGCGCCTGGCGTTTTGAAAATCGTTAAAGTGTATCTTGCTGTTAAACGTCGCATTCAACCGGGCGATAAAATGGCGGGTCGTCATGGTAACAAAGGTGTTATCTCTGTCATCATGCCTGAAGAAGATATGCCTTACGATGAAAATGGTCGTCCGGTCGATATCGTGCTTAACCCGTTAGGCGTTCCTTCGCGAATGAACGTGGGTCAGGTATTAGAAATGCATTTAGGCTTTGCAGCAAAAGGCCTTGGTGACAAAATTGACCTGATGATTAAAGAGCAGAAATCAGCAGCGCAAGTGCGCAAATTCCTTGAAGAGATTTATAACAAAACCGGTGATGGCCAGCGTCAAGAATCCATTAACGAATTGTCAGAAGTCGAAGTAATGGATTTAGCAGAAAATCTCCGTGAGGGTGTGCCAATGGCCACTGGCGCGTTTGATGGCGCAGCAGAAAGTGAAATCAAAGCCTTGCTTCGATTATCTGGTCACTCTGACACAGGTCAAATGAAGTTGTATGACGGCCGTTCGGGCGATGCATTCCAGCGTCCGGTAACCGTTGGTTACATGTACATACTTAAATTAAACCATTTGGTTGACGACAAGATGCACGCGCGTTCAACCGGCTCTTACAGCCTTGTTACTCAGCAGCCGCTGGGTGGTAAAGCACAGTTTGGTGGCCAGCGATTCGGTGAGATGGAAGTATGGGCATTAGAGGCTTACGGCGCGGCTTACACCTTGCAGGAAATGCTAACGGTGAAATCCGATGACGTTAATGGTCGAACTAAAATGTACAAAAACATCGTTGATGGCGATCATAGAATGGAGCCCGGCATGCCGGAGTCCTTCAATGTATTAGTGAAAGAAATCCGCTCTCTCGGTATCGATATCGAGTTAGAGCAAGATTAACTTATTGCTGACATCCCACAACCATAGGGGATATTGCTTAGCTTAACCGCACAATATCCCCGTCACACTCCAGTGGAGGAATGACATTGAAAGATTTATTGAATTTACTAAAAGCACAAGGTCAGCAAGCAGAGTTTGACTCTATTCGCATTGGCTTAGCATCACCTAGTTTGGTGCGCTCATGGTCGTTTGGCGAAGTTAAAAAGCCAGAGACTATTAACTACCGTACGTTTAAACCAGAACGTGATGGTTTATTCTGCGCTAAGATTTTTGGCCCAGTAAAAGATTACGAATGTTTGTGCGGCAAGTACAAACGTCTTAAGCATCGTGGTGTTATCTGCGAAAAGTGTGGCGTTGAAGTTGCACTAGCTAAAGTTCGTCGTGATCGTATGGGTCATATTGAATTGGCGAGCCCTGTTGCGCATATCTGGTTCTTAAAATCGTTACCGTCGCGTATCGGTTTATTATTAGATATGACATTGCGTGATATCGAGAGGATTCTTTATTTTGAATCTTATGTTGTTGTTGAGCCGGGCCTTACAACACTTGAGCGCGGTCAATTATTAAATGACGAGCAGTACTTCGAAGCGATGGAAGAATTTGGTGACGAATTTGTTGCTAAAATGGGCGCCGAAGCGGTTCAAGCCTTATTGATTGGTTTAGACCTCGAAGAACTGGTTGGTGAGTTGCGTGAAGAAATTCCTAATACTAACTCAGAAACTAAAATTAAGAAGTTATCTAAGCGCTTAAAATTAATTGAAGCGTTTTTAGGTTCAGGTAACAAACCTGAGTGGATGATTCTTGAAGTATTACCGATTCTTCCGCCTGATTTGCGTCCGTTAGTACCGTTGGACGGTGGCCGTTTTGCTACTTCTGATTTGAATGACTTGTACCGTCGTGTTATTAACCGTAACAACCGCTTAAAGCGTTTGTTAGAGTTGAACGCGCCAGACATTATTGTTCGAAATGAAAAACGTATGTTGCAAGAATCGGTTGATGCCTTATTAGATAACGGTCGTCGCGGTCGAGCGATTACGGGTTCTAACAAGCGTCCATTAAAATCACTTGCCGATATGATTAAAGGTAAGCAAGGTCGTTTCCGTCAAAACTTACTGGGTAAGCGAGTCGATTACTCTGGCCGTTCGGTTATTGTATGTGGACCAACACTGCGATTACATCAATGTGGCCTACCTAAGAAAATGGCGTTGGAATTATTTAAGCCGTTTATTTTTGGCAAGCTAGAAGCGCGTGGCATGGCCACAACCATTAAAGCTGCTAAGAAAATGGTAGAGAAAGAACCAGCAGAAGTATGGGATATTCTTGCCGAAGTTATTCGCGAGCATCCAGTACTGCTTAACCGCGCACCAACACTTCACCGTTTGGGTATTCAAGCGTTTGAGCCGTTGTTGATTGAAGGTAAAGCAATTCAGTTGCATCCATTGGTTTGTGCGGCATTCAACGCCGACTTTGACGGTGACCAAATGGCCGTCCACGTACCATTGACCATTGAAGCACAGCTAGAAGCACGTGCATTAATGATGTCGACTAACAACATTCTTTCGCCAGCCAGTGGTGATCCTATTATCGTACCGTCGCAAGACGTTGTATTAGGATTGTATTGGATGACGCGTGAGCGTGTTAATGCGCCAGGTGAAGGCATGGTATTTGCCGATACTGAAGAAGTATCGCGCGCCTTTGGTGCGGGCCAAGTTGATTTGCAAGCACGTATTAAAGTAAGAATTCGTCAGGTGTTAATGAATGATGCCGGTGAAATGGTTGAGACATTTAAGGTGCTCGATACCACTGTCGGCCGTGCCTTACTTTGGGAAATCGTACCTGATGGTTTGAGTTTTGACATGGTCAACTTGAACATGACAAAGAAATCGATCTCACGCATTCTTAATGCTTGTTATCGTGACGTAGGCTTAAAGCCAACCGTTATCTTTGCCGATCAGTTAATGTATACCGGTTTTGAATACTCGACTAAGTCGGGCAGTTCGATTGGTGTTAATGATTTCGAAATTCCTCAAGCGAAAGCTGAAATCATTGGTCAAGCTGATGATGAAGTAAAAGAAATTGAAGAGCAGTACGCAGCCGGTCTGGTAACACAGGGCGAGAAGTACAACAAAGTTATCGATATTTGGTCGCGAGCGAATGATTTAGTATCGAAAGCGATGATGGAAGGTATCTCTACTGAGCCCGTGATCAATCGCGATGGTGAAGAAGAGAAACAATCATCATTTAACTCTGTCTTTATGTATGCAGATTCAGGCGCAAGGGGCTCACCAGCTCAGATTCGTCAGTTAGCCGGTATGCGTGGTTTGATGGCTAAGCCGGATGGTTCGATTATCGAAGCGCCGATTACCGCAAACTTCCGTGAAGGTCTTAACGTACTTCAGTACTTTATCTCTACTCACGGTGCTCGAAAAGGTTTGGCCGATACGGCACTGAAAACAGCTAACTCGGGTTACTTAACACGTCGTCTTGTTGATGTTGCGCAAGATCTCGTGGTTACCGAAGTTGATTGTGGTACGACATCAGGCTTGTTAATGACACCTGTTATCGAGGGTGGTGAGATTATCGCGACGCTAGGTGACCGAGTATTAGGTCGTGTAGTTGCAACCGATATTATCCATCCAGAGAGTGGCGAAATTGTTGTTGCTGCTGGCGTAATGATTGATGAAGCATTAGTTGATCACTTAGAAGCAGCGAGCGTTGATGAAGTACTTGTGCGTTCGGCTATTGCCTGTGAAACACGTCATGGTGTTTGTGCTCAGTGTTATGGCCGAGACCTTGCACGTGGTCACTTGGTTAACCAAGGTGAAGCTGTTGGCGTTATTGCCGCACAGTCGATTGGTGAGCCGGGTACACAGCTTACTATGCGTACCTTCCACATTGGTGGTGCAGCATCGCGAGCAACTGCGGTAGATAATGTTCAAGTTAAGCAGCCAGGCACTGTGCGTTTGCACAATGTTAAAACGGTTGAGCGTTCTGATGGCAACTTAGTGGTTGTATCGCGTTCGGGTGAACTATCGATTGCGGCACAAGATGGCCGTGAGAGAGAGCGTTATAAGCTTCCTTATGGTGCTGTATTGTCGGTTAAAGACCAAAGCCATGCTGATGCGGGTCAAACCGTTGCTAGCTGGGATCCGCATACGCATCCAATTATCACAGAAGTGGCAGGTACGGTTAAGTACAGCGGCATGGAAGACGGCATTACCATTAAGAGTCAAGCGGATGAGCTTACCGGCTTATCAAGTAACTCGGTTATGGATCCTGCCGAACGTCCAGCAGCGGGCAAAGAAATTCGCCCTGCGATTACGTTGGTTGATGATAACGGTGAAGAATTGCGATTGGCCGGTACTAACGTGCCAGCGCATTACTTCTTACCTTCTGCGTCTATCTTCACCATTGCTGATGGTGCACAGTTAGGTGTAGGTGATGTTATTGCGAGAATTCCACAAGAAGGATCGAAGACACGTGATATCACGGGTGGTCTACCGCGAGTTGCTGATTTATTCGAAGCGCGTAAGCCGAAAGAGCCAGCAATATTGGCAGAGATCAGCGGTACAGTAAGCTTTGGTAAAGAAACTAAAGGTAAGCGTCGTTTAGTTATTACGCCTAACGATGGCAAGCCGTTACCGAATGGTAAAGATCACTACGAAGCGCTGATTCCTAAATGGCGTAACCTAAGTGTGTTTGAAGGCGAATTCGTTGAAAAAGGTGAAGTGGTTTCTGAAGGACCATTAACACCACACGATATTTTGCGACTCAAAGGGGTTAAAGAGTTAGCTAAATATATCGTTAACGAAATCCAAGAAGTTTATCGTTTACAGGGCGTAAAAATAAACGACAAACACGTAGAAGTTATCCTGCGTCAAATGTTGCGTAAGGTCACTATTGTTGATCAAGGTGAGACTAACTTTATTCGTGGTGATCAGGTGGAATACACCCGTGTCCTCGAAGAGAACGATTTGGCAGCGGCGGCTGAGAAGCAGCCAGCAGCTTATGATCGTGAGTTGTTGGGTATCACCAAAGCCTCTTTGGCAACAGAGAGCTTTATCTCTGCGGCCTCGTTCCAGGAGACTACGCGAGTACTGACAGAAGCAGCTGTAACCGGCAAGCGCGATTACCTTCGCGGCTTGAAAGAGAACGTAGTAGTAGGACGTTTGATTCCAGCGGGTACAGGTTTGTCTTATCACAGCGAACGTAAAAAGCGCAGTGAAGCGCCTGAAGTTGAGGAGTTTGTTGTTAAGAGTGCCGATGAGATTCAAGCAGAATTGCAAGAAGCACTGAGCCAAGAAATTGCCGGTGCGAATGTAAATACTGACTCTGACTCAGGTTCAGCAGCAGACGTAGAGGGAAATGTATAAGTTGAACGTTTGACTTATATCTCCGAAGCAAAAAAAAGCCGCGTTGTGAAATGCGGCTTTTTTTTGAATTAAAAAAAGTGGTTGGTTTTTTTAAGCGCATTGCCCCAATTCTAAAAAATCACTGAGAAGCTCCCAGACTTCGTGTCGAGAATCATTCACGGCTTGCTTTGGCTGCTTAATTACCATGCGGTATAAGTCACTGCCAATTTTGGTAAATGATTGAATGTAGTAACCGACGCTGGTGCCTTCGGGCAAGTGACCAGAAGAGACGACTTGATCTTCGCCTTGATAATTAAATGAAAAACCTACCGATAATGGTCGAGTGCCTTTATTAATTAAACCGGCCGCAATGCAGTGCGATAACATTCGAGTTTGCGAAAAGAGTGGATCGCTTTCAAGTGGATTGTCTACAGAGCGAAAAACAAAGGGGTGGCCATTCTTGCCAATAAACGCTGAGGCAGCGACTTTTTTAAAGGCTTTAATCTCCCAGTTGTCTAAGCTGTGCAAAAACTTCAAGCTGCATTTAGAAATACTGTTGGGTCGATAGAGTTCATGCACCATGGCATTCGCCCAAATGCTTTGCATAGCCGGGTCTGAAATATCCTCGGCAAAATCAAAAAACAGATTCGTCCAGTCATTATCGACACCCTGTTGCGGCGCACTGCCGCTCATACGTTTACGCACTTGATCGAGTATCGATTCTAAATTCATTTGGCGCTGCATTTCTTTATAACGCATACGCATATGCGTACGCTCAACAAGATTCGCATCGGTGATATGAATTTTTACGATGTGATCAGTGGTGGGGTGGGCACAACTTTCTATAGTGTCGTTCGCTTGATAAAAGCCGCCTAAGTTTTGCGTGCAAAGCGCAATAAGCTTGGCCTTGGCTTCTATTGTTGAGTTGTCATGGTGCTTTTGCTGGTGTTTAACATCTTCCATAAAATGATACATCCTAGTGACATTACAAGATTTAAAATAGCGATTTAGCCGTATTAATAACTGGTCGTATATTAACCAGTCAGTCCTCTATTGTCACCCTTTCACCCTATAGATCAAATGTAAAATCTTGCGCCGCTAAAAGGGGCAGGGGCAGTACCCTTCGATGCGTTCGCCTGTTATGGGGTGGTCGAAGTTCAGTGTTGTGGCGTGAAGCATAAGTCTATCGGCCATATAAAAGGCTTCATCAGTGGCATATAAATCACAGCCCAAAATAGGGTGGCCTATCTCACGACTATGAATCCGCAGTTGGTGGGTTCGGCCGGTAATGGGCGTAAAAATAACGCGAGAGGCGAGTGATGATTGCAGATGTTCAATCACACAGTATTGAGAAATAGCCGGTCGGCCGGTTTCATGGCAAATTTTTTGAAGGGGAAAATTGGGCGGATCTTTGGCTATTGGTAAATCGATAAGGTGTTTTTGCGGTTCGCTATTATCATAATCAGTATCACCGGCCATGTGCCCATGTAAAAGCGCGGTATAGGTTTTAGTGACAGTGCGCGCTTGAAACTGTTTGCCAATATGCGCGTTAATCTCTTTGTTGAGAGCCACTACCATAATGCCCGAGGTGCCAAAGTCGAGGCGATGCACTAGCGTAGCACTAGGAAAATCTTGCACTAAACGAAAGTGAACCGAATCTTGGTTGAGCGGATGCTTGCCCGATAAACTTAATAATGCGCTGGGCTTATTAATAAGTAATAAATATTCATCCTGATACAGAATGCTTATTTGCTCATGGCAGAGTGGAACAATAAAAGGGTCGGCTTGTGGTTGCATGCTTGGCTAGGCCTTTCTATAAAGCGTTAATATAGCATTAGCGACGATTGATATTGGTTTTATTTATTCTGTTAATGATATTGCTCTCGAATAAATATAAATGATGGCGTAAACCGCTTGTAGAGTTTGTTAAACTGTTCGCGAAATAATGATCGAGAATAGAAGTCGGCAGAGTGGAATGAATAGAGTAATAAGTATTGCAACGAATATTGCAATAAATAGATAAGCGAATATAAAAGCGAACAGGAAACAGAAGTTATGGCGACTATTTTAATTACCGGCACCAATCGAGGCATAGGCCTTGAATTTACAAAGCAATTTTTAGCGCGTGGCGATTCAGTTATTGCCACTTGTCGAGAACCTGCTGCTGCCACCGAGCTGCAAGCCTTAAATGATAAGCATGACACGCTAAGCGTCCTTACTTTGGATGTCGCCTCGACTGAATCGATGCAAGCCTTTGTTAAACAGTTAGATGGGGTGGCGATTGATGTGTTTATTAATAACGCGGGCGTCTATGGGCCATCGAGTGTGCGCTTTGGTGAGGTCGATGCCGATATCTGGGCGTCAGTGCTCAACGTTAACGCTATCGCTCCTATTATGCTTAGCCAAATGCTTATGCCCAACCTGCGAGCAGGTAAGGATAAGAAAATGCTCTATCTTTCATCGAAGATGGGTTCTATAGAAGATAATGGCAGTGGAGCGGGATATATTTACCGCAGCTCTAAGACAGCATTAAACTGTGTGGTTAAAAGTCTATCGATTGATTTAGCCCCGGAAGGCTTTACTGCCGCGGTATTACATCCTGGTTGGGTCTTGACGGATATGGGCGGCGCAAACGCACTTATCGATACCCGCACCAGTGTAGAGGGAATGATGGTCGTGATTGATGGATTAAACGCCGAGCAGTCGGGTGGCTTTTTCAGTTACAACGGCAGTAGTATTCCTTGGTAAGGCAGGATATTTTTTTACCCGAAGTAAAAAACACTCTATCTTCGTATTAAGAGCTATCTATAGTCTTTTTCGTGCACCTTGAAGAGCGCGTCAGTCAACAAGGTCTTTGCTGCGAATAAGGCTCCGCTAGGGCAGATTTTTCGACAGCGTGATAGCTGAGAAATACGCCATACAGCAATGAGGATCTCTCCAGTGGCGGGGGGTAGGGCGGCAGCGCCTCGGTTAAATACCGAACCAACTTTCTTCTATAAAAACAGCTAACTCGATATAGCTATTTCTCCTAAACTACGGCAGAATTGCGCATCCTTGGCGCTGACCAATGGTCGATCCATATCGTCCTTTTAGCGCCAAATAGATCAACGATTGCTGCCTAAGGAGACTCTATTTGAACCAGCAATTTAAATCCTCGTGGGAGTCTAAAAACTCTGCTGAGCTGTATGGTATTAATCGCTGGAGTAACGATTACTTTGGCTTGTCGAAAGACGGCAAGGTCACGGCAAAAACGCTGAATACTGAAGTTACCTTGATGGATATTGTTGAGGGTATGATTGAGCGTGATTTGCAAATGCCTGTACTGTTGCGCATCGAAAATATTCTCGATGCGCAAATTATGCGCTTAAACGAAGCCTTTCGTAGCGCTATCAAACAGTCAAATTATTTGTCGGCCTATCGCGGTGTTTACCCCATTAAAGTGAACCAGCAAGCGCAAGTGGTAGAAGAAATTGCTGCCTTCGGTGAGCGTTACGGTCACGGCTTCGAAGTGGGCAGCAAGCCAGAAATGATTGCAGCACTGTCTACGTTAAAAGAGCCCGGCAGTTTAATTATTTGTAATGGCTATAAAGATCAAGAATTTATTGACCTCGGCTTGCAGGCTATCAAGTTAGGCTTTCAGTGCTTCTTCGTTATAGAAACACCTACAGAATTGCCCATTATTATTGATCGTAGCAAAGCGCTCGGCATTGAGCCGACCATTGGCGTGCGAATAAAAATGACCTCGCAAGTCAGTGGTCGCTGGAACAGCACCAGTGGAGACCGTAGTATATTTGGCCTAACTACGTCGCAATTAATCGATGTCGTTGATTCTTTAAAGCAAGAAAATATGCTGCATTGCCTAAAATTATTGCATTGCCATTTAGGCTCGCAGATTCCCAATATTCGTGACATTCGCGGTGGCGTTGTTGAAGCCTCTCGTTATTACGCAGACCTTGTTAACGAGGGCGCTTCACTTTCTCATATTGATTTAGGCGGAGGGCTGGCCGTTGATTATACCGGCGCCTGCAGTAACGATGATCAAAGTCGTAACTATAGCCTTGAAGAATATTGCGCCGATATTGTTGAAACCCTAAAGCATACGCTGGATGAATACAGTATTGATCATCCCATTATCATTACTGAATCGGGCCGGGCAACGGTCGCCTATTCATCCGTTTTAATTTTCAATATTCTCGATACAAATACCTTTGAGACGAATGGCCTGCCAGAGCCCTTGCCGGACGAACACCCATTACTTATTAAGATGCGAGAGATTTTTGAGTATTTGAAAGCTGAGAGTGTTCAGGAGTGTTACAACGATGCGCATTACTATCGTGATGAAATTCGCGCCTTATTTAAACGAGGGCAAATAGATTTACGCTCTCGCTCAGTGGCTGAAAATTTATTTTTAGATATTCTGCATCGTATTGCTGATTTGCTGGAAACTTTGGCGCGTATTCCTCCTGATTTAGAAAACCTAAAGCTATCGCTGGCCGATATTTATTACGGTAATTTCAGTCTTTTCCAATCGTTACCGGATATCTGGGCCATTGATCAGCTCTTCCCCATCATGCCACTTCATCGATTAGATGAAGAGCCCACACGTGAAGCGGTACTTGCTGATATTACCTGTGACTGTGATGGAAAAATCGATACATTTGTTGGCGAACATGAAACCGTTGCTACCTTGCCACTGCATCCATTAAAAAGTGGTGAGGAATATTATTTGGGTGTGTTTTTGGTCGGTGCCTATCAGGAAACGCTTGGAGATTTACATAATTTATTTGGCGATACTAATGTCGTTAGTGTACGCCTTAATCATGATGCCAGTTTTGATTTTGTGAAAGAAATTCATGGCGATACCATTGCCGATGTACTCAGCTATGTAGAATATCAGCCAGCACAAATGGAGTTGAATTATCGCAATACCGCTGAGCGCGCGGTAAAAGAAGGTCGCATTACTGCTCGCGAGCGCCAGCAAATGATTAAAACCTTTAAAGCCAGCATGCAAGGCTACACCTATTACGAAAAAGAAAATTAAGGAAACAATAATGGCAAAAGTACTTATTATCGGTGCCGGTGGTGTTGGCCAAGTTGTTGCGCATAAGTGTGCCCAACTCGCCAATGTCTTTACCGATATTGTTTTAGCCAGTCGCAATGAAGAAAAGTGTAAACGCATTGCCGCACAGCTAAAAAATAATTATGGCCGCACCATTAAAACGGTACAGGTCGATGCAGACAATGTGCCAGAGCTAGTTGCATTATTTAATAACATTAAGCCCTTTATGGTGATTAATGTTGCACTGCCGTATCAAGATCTGACCATTATGGATGCCTGTTTAGAAACCGGTGTTCACTATCTAGATACTGCGAACTACGAACCATTAGACACCGCAAAGTTTGAGTATAAATGGCAGTGGGCTTACCAAGAAAAGTTTAAACAAGCAGGTCTTATGGCGCTGTTAGGCTCGGGCTTTGATCCTGGCGCCACCAATATGTTTACTGCTTACATTGCCAAGCATTATTTTGATGAAATCCACCATCTCGATATTATTGATGTCAACGGTGGTGACCATGGTTACCCCTTTGCCACAAATTTTAACCCTGAAATTAATATTCGTGAAGTCACTGCCGAATGTCGGCATTGGGAAGAAGATGCCTTTGTTACTACTGCGGCTATGTCAACACAGCAATCGTTTACCTGCCCAGATGGTGTTGGCACTTACAATATTTATCGCATGTATCATGAAGAGTTGGAATCGCTCACCAAGCATTTCCCCAGCATTAAGCGTGCTCAATTTTGGATGAGTTTTGGTGACAGCTACATAAAGCATTTAGATGTGTTAGGCAATGTCGGCATGACGGGCATAGAGCCTATTGAATTTCAGGGGCAACAAATCGTCCCCATTCAATTTTTAAAAGCGCTATTACCTGACCCATCAACATTAGGCTCACGCACTAAAGGTAAAACCTGTATTGGCTGTGTAGTCCGGGGCATTAAAGACGGCAAAGAAAAAACGGTTTATCTGTATAACATCAAAGATCATCAAGACTGCTTTGGCGAAGTACAGTCCCAGGCCATATCCTACACCACGGGCGTGCCAGCTATGATAGGGGCAAAAATGATGATAGAAGGCACTTGGATGAAATCCGGCGTGTGGAACATGGAGCAGTTAGATCCCGATGCATTTATGGCCGATATGAATGAATATGGTTTGCCGTGGAAAGTGATCGAAGATCCTGGCTTTGATTTAATATAAACGTAATCGCTAATAAGACTAATGATGAAATGCCATAGCTTTAAAACATTTGATTCTTCACGGACTCCGTCGCCCTGTTTTGTAGTTGATGAAGTCGCAATAGAGCGCAACCTCAAAATCTTAAACCGAGTTCAAGAGGAGTCAGGCGCAAAAATTTTGATGGCGTTAAAAGCGTTTTCAATGTTTAGCTTAGCGTCATTAATTAGTCGTTATTTGAAGGGCAGCTGTGCCAGTGGTTTACATGAGGCTCGTCTAGGGAGAGAAGAGTTTGGTGGCGAAGTTCATACTTTTTCCGCGGCCTATACCGAGACCGATTTAAAAGAAATTTTAAACATCTCTAATCATGTCGTGTTTAATTCCTTTGGCCAATGGCAACGCTTTCAGCCTCTGATTAAAGCCGCTAAAAAACGGCGACCCGAATTACAATTTGGCTTGCGTATTAATCCTCAACATTCTGAAGGTGCCACTGCGATTTATGATCCTTGTGCTGAAGGTTCTCGTCTAGGTATCCCCTATCACGAATTTAGCGGCCAGGATTTAACTGGCATTACCGGTTTGCACTTTCATACTTTGTGCGAGCAAAGCTTTGCTCCGTTAGACCGTACGTTAACCGTAATTGAGCATCAGTTTTCAGAGTGGTTACCTCGGCTTGAATGGGTGAACTTTGGCGGTGGTCATCACATTACCCGCGGTGATTACCCTGTAGAAAAATTAATTGCGCGCATTAAAGCATTTCAAAAAAAATATAATGTGCAGGTGTATTTGGAGCCTGGTGAAGCGATTGCTATTAATAGCGGTGTATTAGTCAGCGAAGTACTTGACCTTACTTGCAATACGATCGCTCTCGCCACACTCGACACCTCCGCCACTTGCCATATGCCAGACATTTTAGAAATGCCTTACCGCGCAGATATTTTTGATGCAGCTGAAAACGGCGAAAAAAATTACAGTTATAGGCTTGGTGGGCAAACGTGTTTGGCGGGTGATGTGATTGGTGGCTACAGTTTTGATCAACCTTTAAATGTTGGGCAGCGTTTAATTTTTGATGATATGGCTCATTACACAATGGTCAAAACGACGACTTTTAATGGCATTAACTTACCTGCTATTGCTATTTGGAATTCTCAAACTGACCAGCTGCGCATCGTGCGCGAATTTGGTTACGACGACTTCAAACAACGGCTATCTTAGCCAGAGACAATATAGAGAAAACATGATGGAAAATTTTGATCAGCTTGCCGCACCCGGTTATCCCATTTTTCTAGGTTCGGAATTTGCGCACCCAAAACCTGAAGATGCTTTTTTTCATGTATTACCCGTTCCCTATGAAGCGTCAGTCTCTTACGGTGGTGGTACAGGTTCAGGTCCAGCCGCTATTCTCGGTGCATCGTGGCAATTAGAAATCTGGGATGGAAAGAGTAATCCCAGCGAAAAAGGTATTTACACGCATGCCCCCGTCAATGTTAAAGGCAAGCCTGAGAAAGTAATCGATAATATCGCTGCGGCCACTAAGGCGTTGGTGAAGTCTGGCGGTTTCCCTATTGGGTTGGGAGGTGAGCACTCGGTGACCTATGGCATCATCAAAGGCTTGTTAGATGCAGGTATAAGCGATTTCGGGGTAGTGCAAATTGATGCCCATGCTGACTTGCGCGAAGCTTACGAAGGTAATCCTTATAGTCATGCTTCTGTGATGAAGCGCATCGTCGACTTAGATATTCCTATTTTCCAATTGGGTATCCGAGCTTTTTGTGAAGAAGAGAAAAAAACCCGATCAGCTTATGGTATCAAGCATTTAGATGCCGATATTTTGGTGCCTAAAAATATTCAATCGGTTGATTTGCCCGATGATTTTCCCGAAAAAATCTTTTTCACATTGGATATTGATGGCATGGACCCATCCATATTTCCTTCAACGGGCACTCCCGTGCCTGGTGGTTTAGGTTGGTATCAGACCTTGTCGCTCTTTGAATCGATAGCAAAAAAGTACAACATTATTGGTTTTGATATCATGGAATTTGCTCCTATTGAAAATTTTCATGCGTATGAATTTTCCGCGGCACTGCTGACTTATAAAATGATGGGAATTGTTGATCGTAATAAGCGTTAGCTGAGTGCTCACCTTGTCTTTGAAGCGTGTAGCGCTTCATTAACTATGACATTACGTTTTATCTGTCACGCATGTAGGACTATACATATTTTCTTAAAATCACAATTTTCTGTGTGCGGTGGTACCCGCTATTTGGCATTGTCACTCGGGCAGAGATTAATGACTTGTGTGCCGAGTGAGCATAATGACCTAAAGAGCAGTGGAGCGGTGTTAGAGAAGACGTTATATGGGTCAAAACACAGGTATTCGGGCATAGAATAGATTAACCATGTTAAGCATATATGTGGCATTACGTGAGTGATTACGCCAGAAATTGACAATTAACCGATTTAAATCGGTTAATTGTCGTCAAGACGGTCTGTTTTAAGGCTTTCTGCTCCTTCTTGGTTGACTCGTATAGGCGGTATCTATAGAATTCGCGCTCCGCCATATTGGTGATGTTTCATCGACCGTGTTATTCGGCCATTTATCTGGTCTTCGGGGTTGCAGAAAGCACGCTGGCTATACCGTGGTTGTATTAATGCTTAATTAATACAATTCAACATAGCTGCTCAGTGATATCACAGAGCAATAGGGAAGCGGCACAGTAGCGAAGTTACTAACTTATTGAATTTTGGAGTATTTTTACATGGCAACGATCAACCAATTGGTTCGTAAGCCGAGAAAGAGAAAAATTAAGAAGACAGACGTACCTGCATTGCAGGCCTGTCCTCAACGTCGTGGCGTATGTACACGCGTTTACACAACTACACCGAAAAAGCCGAACTCAGCATTACGTAAAGTATGTCGTGTTCGCTTAACCAGCGGTTTCGAAGTTTCTTCGTATATCGGTGGTGAAGGCCATAACTTGCAAGAGCATAGTGTGGTATTGATTCGTGGCGGTCGTGTTAAAGATTTACCTGGTGTGCGTTATCACACTGTTCGTGGAACACTTGATACACAAGGTGTTGCCGATCGTAAGCAAGGTCGTTCTAAGTACGGTACAAAACGTCCTAAATAAATTTAAAAAGTTGTCACCAATTTTTTATTAAATCGTTTTATCATCCAAGGTTAACCTGAGTCACTCATTGACTTAGAGGGTTGTCCGGCGGAGCACGCAGAGGGTGTAAGTCCTTTGTTTTATCCGTCACAGTAAGGCCAAGCTGTTAGAGGCTGTAAATTTATTTACGGTTGCATAATTTGTCTTGGGTTAGCCTGAAAAAGAGGAAAGTTGCATGCCAAGAAGACGCGTCATCGCTAAACGCGAGATATTACCAGATCCTAAGTACGGTAATGTCACACTCGCCAAATTCATGAACCACGTCATGGTCAGCGGTAAAAAATCCGTTGCAGAACGCATTGTTTATGGTGCGCTCGATATCGTAAAAGACAAAACCGGTAATGATCCTGTAGAGGCCTTTCAATCAGCCCTCGAAACTATTGCGCCCATGGTCGAAGTAAAATCTCGTCGTGTTGGTGGTGCAACTTACCAGGTACCTGTTGAAGTACGTGCTTCACGTCGTGAAACATTATCAATGCGTTGGTTGGTAGAGTACTCACGTGGCCGTGGTGAAAAATCAATGCCTGCACGTTTAGCCGGTGAAATTCTTGATGCTTCGCAAGGTAAAGGCGCAGCGGTTAAGAAAAAAGAAGATGTTCATCGCATGGCAGAAGCCAACAAAGCGTTCTCGCATTTTCGCTTCTAAGATTGTTATACACATACTGTCTATCGCTGTATCGAATACGTTACAGCCGATAGGCCGTTTTTTTCTAAGCTGTTTTTTTCTCAACCGTTTTTATCTCAACAAAAGGAAAATCTATAGTGGCACGTAAAACGCCAATCAACCGCTACCGAAACATCGGTATTTGCGCACATGTTGATGCTGGCAAAACGACCACGACAGAGCGTGTTTTGTTTTATACCGGTATGTCTCACAAAATTGGTGAGGTTCATGACGGCGCTGCAACTATGGATTGGATGGAGCAAGAGCAAGAGCGAGGCATCACGATTACCTCGGCAGCAACAACGTGTTTTTGGTCGGGCATGCAAAAGCAGTTCGAGCAACACCGTATCAATATTATTGATACGCCGGGTCACGTTGATTTTACTATCGAAGTTGAGCGTTCATTACGCGTACTCGATGGCGCTGTTGTTGTTTTATGTGGTTCGTCGGGCGTGCAGCCACAAACCGAAACGGTTTGGCGGCAGGCTAATAAATATGAAGTTCCACGCATGGTCTTTGTTAATAAGATGGACCGTGCGGGCGCAAGTTTTGACATGGTTGTTGATCAATTGCGTGAGCGATTGGGTGCGAATGCCGTGCCATTGCAGATGACTATAGGCGCTGAAGAAGAATTCAGAGGCGTAGTTGATCTGTTAAAAATGAAAGCTATCATCTGGAGTGAAGATGATATGGGAATGACCTTTAATCACGAGGAAATTCCTGCCGACATGCTAGATACCTGCGAAGCAATGCGCGAGTATATGGTTGAAGCGGCCGCTGAAGCTAACGACGAGCTAATGGAAAAGTATCTTGAAGATGGCGAGTTAACGGAAGATGAAATTAAGCAGGGTATTCGTGCGCGAACACTCGCTAATGAAATTATTCCTGTATTAGGTGGTTCGGCCTTTAAGAATAAAGGTGTACAAGCCATGTTGGATGCCGTTGTCGAATATATGCCCTCACCGATTGAAGTGAAGGCCATAGAAGGAACGTTAGACGACAAAGAAGAAACGCCGGCAACGCGAGAAGCCGATGATGCAGCGCCTTTTTCTGCGTTGGCATTTAAAATTGCAACCGACCCTTTTGTCGGTACATTAACGTTTTTCCGCGTTTACTCCGGAACGTTAAAGCAGGGTGATAGTATTTATAATCCTGTAAAAGGTAAGAAAGAACGCATTGGTCGAATGGTGCAGATGCACTCGAACAATCGTGAAGAAATTAAAGAAGTTCTGGCTGGCGATATTGCCGCGGGGATTGGATTAAAAGATGTAACAACCGGTGATACGCTTTGTGATCTTGATGAAGTGATAACCTTGGAGCGAATGGAATTTCCAGAGCCCGTTATTTCGGTAGCCGTTGAACCACGTTCACAGCCAGATCAAGAAAAAATGGGTATTGCTTTAGGCAAGCTAGCGCAAGAAGATCCGTCTTTTCGCGTGAAGACCGATCAAGAATCGGGCCAGACCATTATTTCAGGTATGGGCGAATTACATTTAGATATTTTGGTTGATCGAATGCGACGCGAGTTTAGTGTTGAAGCGAATATAGGTAAGCCACAAGTAGCCTATAGAGAAGCGATTCGTAATACCTGTGAAATTGAAGGTAAGTTTGTTCGGCAGTCAGGTGGTCGAGGTCAGTACGGTCATGTTTGGGTTAAGTTTGAACCTGCTGAAGACGTCAACGCCGAAGGTTTAGAGTTCGTAAACGAAGTGGTTGGCGGCAACGTACCTAGAGAATATATTCCAGCGGTCGAAAAAGGTATCGCGGAACAAATGCAAAATGGCGTATTAGCGGGCTACCCATTACTGGGCTTAAAAGCGACGCTTTACGACGGTTCGTTTCATGATGTTGATTCGAATGAAATGGCTTTTAAAGTCGCCGCATCTATGGCCACCAAGAAATTGGCAGATAATGCAGGCGCTGTTTTATTAGAGCCGATGATGAAAGTAGAGATAGTGACACCCGAAGCTAACATGGGTGATGTGGTTGGTGATTTAAATCGACGACGCGGCATTATCTTAGGTATGAATGGCAGCCCAATGGGTAAAATTATTGATGCCGAAGTACCGTTAGCAGAAATGTTTGGTTACGCGACCGACTTACGTTCAGCAACACAAGGTCGTGCAACGTTTACAATGGAATTTGATAGGTATGCTGCAGCGCCTAACAATGTGGCAGACGAAATTATCAATAAAAGTAAGTCGGGTCGTTAATTTATTTTTTAATGAGTCGGCTAGCTGACAGTTTGAATGAAAGTTTAAGTAATAGTTTAAGTGATAGTTTAGTTAGAAAGTAGATTGGATAATTTAGATTATCCCTATCGCCAAAAGATAAATTGAAAGCGTTTATCAAAATACATGCAGTCAATGCATTAAATAATTTAACAGTTGAATAGAAAAGAGGACTAGTATCGTGGCAAAAGAAAAATTTGAACGCACCAAACCACACGTCAATGTAGGCACAATCGGCCACGTTGATCACGGTAAAACAACATTAACAGCAGCGCTTACCCGCGTAGCAGCTGAAGCCTTTGGTGGTGAAGCGGTCGCGTTTGACGGTATCGATAATGCACCAGAAGAGCGTGAGCGCGGTATCACTATCGCCACATCACACGTTGAATATGACACACCAGAACGTCACTACGCACACGTAGATTGTCCTGGTCACGCCGATTATGTGAAAAACATGATTACTGGTGCGGCTCAAATGGACGGCGCTATCTTGGTTTGTGGTGCGACTGATGGCCCAATGCCACAAACACGTGAGCACATCTTGTTGTCACGTCAGGTTGGTGTTCCATACATCATCGTATTCTTAAACAAAGCAGACCTACTTGCCGAAGATTGTGGCGGTGCGGGTTCAGAAGAATATAACGAAATGTTAGAGCTAGTAGAAATGGAGCTTCGTGAGTTGCTTGATACCTACGAATTCCCAGGCGACGACACGCCAATTATTCCAGGTTCAGCGTTAATGGCTTTAGAAGGCAAAGACGATCACGAACTAGGATCTACTGCAGTTAAAACATTACTTGAGACTTTGGATTCTTACATTCCAGAGCCAGAGCGTGCAATTGATGGTGCATTCATTATGCCTATCGAAGACGTATTCTCAATTTCAGGTCGTGGTACGGTTGTAACAGGTCGTGTTGAGCGCGGTATCGTTAACACTGGCGACGAAGTTGAAATTGTTGGTATTAAAGAAACAGTTACTACAACTTGTACGGGTGTTGAAATGTTCCGTAAGTTGCTTGACGAAGGTCGTGCAGGCGAGAACATAGGTGCGTTATTGCGTGGTACTAAGCGCGAAGACGTAGAACGTGGTCAAGTATTAGCAGCGCCAGGTTCAATCAAACCACACACAAAATTCGAAGCAGAAATTTACGTGTTAGGTAAAGATGAAGGTGGTCGTCATACACCATTCTTTAAAGGTTACCGTCCACAGTTTTACTTCCGTACAACTGACGTAACAGGCGCTTGTGAATTACCAGCTGGCACAGAAATGGTTATGCCAGGTGACAACGTGCAAATGGTTGTTGAATTGATTGCGCCAATCGCGATGGACGAAGGTCTACGCTTTGCAATCCGTGAAGGTGGCCGTACTGTTGGTGCGGGCGTTGTAGCGAAAATCTTAGATTAAGATTTTGTAAAGCCCCCAAAGCCGCCTGAACGAAGTGACTAACGGCAGAGCCGTTTGAACGCCGAGTGTTTATTCGGCGGCCCCGACCGAAGGAAGTGGGTGAGGGCGTAGCCCGAATAACGTGGCCGTACTGTTGGTGCGGGCGTTGTAGCGAAAATCTTAGATTAATCGACATAACAGCCTTGGCTGCATAGCGGCTAAGGTTTGTATTTAGATTAAGTAGAAAGACCTGAAAGCCTTAGCTTGTTTGAGCTAAGGCTTTCGTCGAGAAAAGCCAAAGAAGTAAAGTGTTATAGGCCAGTAGCTCAATTGGCAGAGCGACGGTCTCCAAAACCGTAGGTTGTGGGTTCGATTCCCTCCTGGCCTGCCACTCTTCTCTTAAAAGAAGTTTGGTATGCAGTAGTAAAAGAAGTAAAGGTAAGGTCTAGGTTTGTGCGGCAAAGCGCGCCTCGATTTCGTCACTGTTGTTACAACATGTTGTTACAGCATGTTGTAACAAAAGTAACTGCACTTAATATGCACTACATACAAGCACAGTGAACGCTGTGGAATGAGCGATAGGAATAGATGAACAACAATACTCAAGTAGCTAAAAGCCCGTTGAATGCCGTGTTATGGATACTGGCTATTGCATTAGTTATAGCGGGTGTTTACGGCAACTCTTATTTTGGTGGCGAGTCACTTTTATACCGTGTGTTAGGTATGCTGGTTGTTGCCATTGCTGCTGCCATGGTTGCGTTTCAGACCGTACAAGGCAAAGCGTTTTGGGTGTTGTTAAAAGGTGCGCGCACAGAGATTCGTAAAGTCGTTTGGCCTACACGCCAAGAGACAGTGCAAACCACCATGATTGTTTCATTGGTTGTTATTGTTGCTGGTCTTTTATTATGGGGCTTGGACACATTGCTTGGCTGGTTAGTGTCACTTGTTATTGGTTAATCGCAGGCATTGTCGGCGGTAATGATTTTTATAAACAGTTCTTGTACACAAAGTAGAATAGGTAATATAGATGGCTAAGCGTTGGTACGTGGTACATGCATTCTCAGGCTACGAGAAGAAAGTCCAGACCGCACTTCGCGAGCGCGTTGACCTAGCGGGTATGCAAGAATATTTTGGCGAAGTGCTAGTGCCTACCGAAGAAGTGGTAGAGATGCGTGGCGGTCAAAAGCGTAAGAGTGAGCGTAAATTTTTTCCTGGCTACGTTTTGGTTGAAATGGACCTGAATGACGATAGCTGGCATTTAGTTAAAGAAACACCTCGCGTTATGGGTTTTATTGGCGGTAAAGCAGATAAGCCTGCGCCAATTACGCAGCGAGAAGCCGATACAATTTTACAGCGTATTGAAGACAGCGGCGATAAGCCTAAGCCGAAGACATTGTTCGAGCCAGGCGAAATGGTACGCGTTATCGATGGGCCGTTTAATGACTTTAACGGTGTTGTTGAAGAAGTGAATTATGAAAAGAGTCGCATTCAAGTGTCGGTTCTTATTTTTGGTCGTTCTACACCTGTCGAACTTGAGTTTGGCCAAGTAGAAAAAAGCTAATTTTTTTAACAGGGGAGTGTCGAGGCGTTGTTGCTGAGTTTGTTGAAGCGGCGGCGTTAAACGAGACGTTTGTACCCATCTAGGAGAGCTATGTAATGGCTAAGAAAGTAGAAGCTTATATTAAGCTGCAAGTGCCCGCAGGTCAGGCAAATCCAAGTCCACCGGTTGGTCCAGCACTGGGTCAGCACGGCGTTAACATCATGGAGTTTTGTAAAGCCTTTAACGCTGAGACGCAAAGTCTTGAGCCAGGTTTACCAACACCTGTTGTTATTACTGTTTACGGTGATCGCAGTTTTACCTTTATCAAGAAAACACCACCTGCCTCGGTATTGTTGCGTAAAGCAGCGGGTATCCAAAAAGGCAGTGGTGAGCCAAACACTAATAAAGTTGGCAAAGTAACGCGTGCGCAATTAGAAGATATTGCAACGACTAAAATGGCTGATCTAACAGCTTCGGATATGGATGCAGCGGTAAGAACTATCGCTGGCAGTGCCCGTTCCGCTGGCATAGAAGTGGAGGGTTAAGATCATGGCTAAGATAAGCAAACGAACAAAGGCTATTGCCGAGAAGGTTGAGCCAGGTAAATTGTATTCAATTGATGACGCAGCGACGTTATTAGGTGAGCTTTCTACTGTTAAATTTAAAGAGTCGATTGATGTTTCAATCAACTTAGGCATTGACGCACGTAAATCTGACCAAGCCGTTCGAGGCGCAACTACGTTGCCGCACGGTTCAGGTAAAGAAGTACGCGTTGCTGTATTCACTAGCGGTGCAAATGCCGAAGCAGCTACAGCTGCCGGTGCCGATAAGGTCGGTATGGATGATTTAGCGGCTGAAGTAAAAGCCGGTAATCTTGATTTTGACGTGGTAATTGCTTCACCAGACGCTATGCGTGTTGTGGGTCAGTTAGGTCAGGTTCTTGGTCCTCGCGGTTTAATGCCTAACCCTAAAACGGGTACAGTAACTCCTGATGTAGCAACAGCGGTTAAAAACGCTAAAGCGGGTCAAGTACGTTACCGTACGGACAAAAATGGCATTATCCATGGCGCTATTGGCCGAGTTGGTTTTGATGCTAAAGCCGTTAAAGAAAATCTTGAAGCACTTATCATTGATTTACAGAAGGCTAAGCCAGCTTCAGCGAAAGGTGTTTATCTTAAGAAAGTCAGCATTTCTACTACTATGGGGCCGGGTCTGGTTATTGATCAGTCTTCGCTTGAACTTAAGTAGTAGAAATTAAAAACTCTGAGGCGCTTCGCTTTTTTATAAAAGCGAGCCGTCAAAGACCGTAGGTGTTGTTGGCGAGTGACCCAGCTTTTGTCTTGTTTAGTTTGGTTTAATTAAATTGAATCAAGTTAAATTGAATATCAGTTGGCAGGTACTGGTCAGGCTTAATTAAAAAACTGACGTTAGAGAGAGTTTTACTCTGGCATCATTTTTTAACCTACGCAGATGGTGAGTGCGAAAATTATATTCGTCCCACCAGTAAGGTGGTTGTTAGTGTGCAGCGTTTATTATTTGGGTCGCAATGCGATTCAGCTTAATTAAGCCATGCTACGTTAGTGACTTAAATCGAACGGCTGGGCAGCAGTATTCGCTCAGTCAATTCACAGGAGTAATAGTGTGGCATTAGGACTCGAAGGCAAAAAGCAGATTGTCGCTCAAGTTAACGAGACTGCCAGTGGCGCCCTGTCTTTAGTGGTTGCAGATGCGCGTGGCGTTGATGTAACTGACATGACAGAGCTCCGAGCTAAAGCACGAGAAGCTAATATCGATTTGCGCGTAGTGCGTAATACATTGGCCAAACGAGCATTTGAAGGAACTGAATACGAGTGCGTTAGTAGCGAACTTACAGGTCCATCTTTGTTTGGTTTTTCAATGGAAGATCCTGGCGCTTGTGCCCGACTGTTTAAAGAATTTGCCAAAGAGAACAAAAACTTTGAAGTAAAAGCTTTAGCAGTAGGTGGCGAATTACTCGGTGCGGACAAAATTGATGTATTGGCAACACTGCCGACTCGCGACCAAGCACTTGGTTTGCTTGCGTCAGTGATACTGGCCCCAGTTACCAAGCTGGTGCGTACATTTAACGAAGTCCCTACCAAAGTAACGCGTGTTGTGGCAGCAGTTAAAGACAAAAAAGAGGCCGAGGCTGCATAGTTTTTCATTAATTAAATCGAAAAATTCAGAGCAGTAATACGCTTTTACATACTATTTTATAGAGGATATTTAAGTCATGGCTTTATCTAAAGATGAAATATTAGACGCGATTGCAGAAATGAGCGTTATGGACGTTGTTGAGTTGGTTGCAGCAATGGAAGAAAAATTTGGTGTATCTGCGCAGGCTGCAGTTGCCGTAGCGGCTCCTGCTGCTGGTGGCGATGCTGCTGCAGCAGAAGAGCAAACTGAATTCGACGTAGTGCTTAACAGCGCTGGCGAGAAGAAAGTTAACGTTATCAAAGCAGTTCGCACCATTACCGGTCTTGGCTTGAAAGAAGCTAAAGCAATGGTAGATGGCGCGCCTTCTACTGTTAAAGAAGGCGCTTCTAAGGCTGATGCTGAAGAAGCTGTTAAAACTTTGACTGAAGCCGGTGCTAGCGCTGAGCTGAAGTAATTGTTTTTGTGTGTTCAGGCTGGAGTCTTGCTCCAGCCTGAGTGCGCAATGCTTTTGTTAGTTGTTGCCCCGTTGGCAAGTGCCTAGGCAACCACTAACAAAATCATTGCTCAAGCTATGATTTTTCTTTGCATGGATTGCACGTTAACCGATAGAGATTACTGATCGCGTTAACGAAACTGCTGTTGGCCCTTCTTTGGCCGACGGTTTACCACTAAACCACGTTTAGCAGTAATAGTGCTGGAGAGTACCAATGCCTTATTCTTATACCGAGCGTAAAAGAATCCGTAAGGATTTTAGTAAATTGCCGCATGTGATGGATGAACCATTCCTGCTGGCTATTCAGCTCGATTCTTATCGCCGATTTACCCAAGAAGACCTAACGCCTGCCGAGCGCGTTGAGATTGGTCTGCATGCGGCGTTTAAATCAGTTTTTCCAATTATTAGTTATTCCGGTAATGCCGCGCTTGAGTATGTAGAGTACAAGTTAGGTGAACCGGTTTTTGACGTTAAAGAATGTCAGTCGCGTGGTATCACTTATGCGGCGCCATTGCGCGTTAAAGTCCGATTGATTGTTTATGATAAAGAATCTACTACAAAATCGATCAAAGACATTAAAGAGCAAGAAGTATACATGGGCGAGATCCCGTTGATGACGGGTAACGGTACCTTTGTTATTAACGGCACCGAGCGAGTTATTGTCTCGCAATTGCATCGTTCTCCGGGTGTGTTTTTTGATCACGATAAAGGTAAAACACATTCATCGGGTAAATTGTTGTACTCGGCGCGCGTTATTCCTTACCGTGGCTCATGGTTAGATTTTGAATTCGACCCTAAAGACTTGGTTTATGTACGAATCGATCGTCGTCGTAAATTGCCGGCCACAGTGCTTTTGCGTGCGCTTGGTTTTTCTTCAGAGCAAATGCTCGACCAGTTCTTTGACTCTAACAAGTTCACTGTTTCTGGTGACGACTATTCAATGGAGTTAGTGCCTGAGCGTCTACGTGGCGAGCTGGCTGCATTCGATATAAAAGATAATAAAGGCAAGGTGGTTGTTGAGCAGGGTCGTCGTATTACGGTTCGACATATTCGTAAGCTCGAAGAAGCGAATATCGACACTTTGGTATGTCCGGCTGAATATCTAATTGGTTCAACGTTAGCTAAAGATATAATTAACAAAGAAACCGGTGAAGAGTTAGTTAAGTGTAATACCGAAATCACCGAAGAAATTCTCGCGCATTTTGCTGAGTTAGGCATCGTTAAGTTCGAGACTCTTTTTACTAACGAACTCGATCATGGTGCGTTTATTTCTGAGACGCTACGCGTGGATATTACGCAAAACCAGCTCGAAGCGTTGGTAGAGATTTACCGCATGATGCGTCCTGGTGAGCCACCGACTAAAGAGTCGGCTGAGAATTTGTTTGCTAACTTGTTTTTCTCGCCTGAGCGCTACGACTTGTCGGGCGTTGGTCGAATGAAATTCAATCGCCGTTTAGGTCGAGCCGAAGCTGAAGGCAGCGGTATCTTGTCTAACGAAGATATCGTTGATGTGCTGCGCACTTTGGTCAATATTCGTAACGGCAAGGGTGTCGTTGATGATATTGATCATTTGGGTAACCGTCGTATTCGCTCAGTGGGCGAGATGGCCGAAAATCAGTTCCGCGTGGGTCTGGTGCGTGTTGAGCGTGCGGTTAAAGAGCGTTTGAGTGTTGCCGAGTCCGAAGGTCTGATGCCGCAAGATTTGATTAACGCCAAGCCCGTAGCGGCAGCGGTCAAAGAGTTTTTTGGCTCTAGCCAGCTTTCGCAATTTATGGACCAAAACAACCCTCTGTCTGAGGTGACGCATAAGCGTCGCGTGTCGGCATTAGGGCCAGGCGGCTTGACGCGTGAGCGTGCAGGCTTTGAGGTTCGCGATGTGCATCCGACGCATTACGGTCGCGTTTGCCCTATCGAAACGCCTGAGGGTCCAAACATCGGTTTGATTAACTCGTTGGCAACTTATGCAAGAACCAATGATTACGGCTTTCTAGAAAGTCCTTACCGAAAAATTATCGATGGTGTGGTAACCGAAGAGATAGAGTATCTGTCGGCGATCAACGAAGCTGAGTATGTTATTGCTCAGGTCTCTGCCAACCTCGATAAAAAGAACCAGTTTGTTGACGATCTGATTGAAGTTCGTCACATGAACGAATTTACCGTGATGTCTCCTGATAAAGTGCAGTATATGGATGTCTCGCCACGCCAAGTAGTTTCGGTGGCAGCCTCGTTGATTCCATTCCTTGAGCACGATGATGCTAATAGGGCGTTGATGGGGTCTAACATGCAGCGTCAGGCTGTACCAACACTGAAGGCGCAAAAGCCATTAGTTGGTACCGGCATTGAACGTATTGTTGCTCGCGATTCTGGTGTTTGCGAAGTGGCATTGCGCGGTGGCGAAATTGAAAGCGTTGATGCAAGTCGTGTGGTTGTGCGGGCTAATCCCGATGAAATATCTCCGGGTGAAGCTGGCGTTGATATTTACAATCTGACCAAGTATACCCGCTCTAACCAAAACACTTGTATTAACCAGCGCCCTGTTGTGCGTGCTGGTGAGCAAGTGGTGCGTGGCGATATTCTTGCCGATGGTCCCTCGGTTGATATGGGTGAGTTGGCGTTAGGCCAAAATATGCGTGTCGCGTTTATGCCTTGGAATGGTTATAACTTTGAAGATTCAATCTTGGTGTCGGAGCGAGTGGTGCGTGAAGATCGTTTCACCTCGATTCATATTCAGGAGCTTACTTGTATAGCGCGTGACACTAAATTAGGTTCGGAAGACATCACTTCTGATATTCCTAATGTCGGCGAAGCGGCGTTAAATAAACTCGACGAGTCGGGTGTTGTTTATATCGGTGCTGAGGTTAAAGCGGGCGATATTCTGGTCGGTAAAGTGACGCCTAAAGGTGAAACTCAACTTACGCCAGAAGAAAAACTACTGCGTGCCATTTTTGGTGAGAAAGCGTCGGATGTAAAAGATACATCACTGCGCGTACCTTCAAGTGTTAAAGGTACCGTCATCGATGTACACGTATTTACTCGAGATGGTCTCGAGAAAGATGAGCGATCGCTGGCGATTGAAAAGTCAGAGATCGAAAAATACCGCAAAGATTTCCAAGATGAGTACCGTATTGTTGAGCGGGCGACCTACCAGCGTTTAGAAGAAGCCTTACTTGACAAGAAAGTTAATAGCGGCCCAGGCGGTGCGAAAAAGAATGCACCGATTACTGCTGAGCTATTAGAAGGTCTTGAGAAAGATGATTGGTTTAAATTACGCATGGTTGATGCGGAGTTGAACGAACTTCTTGATGCGGCCAAAACACAGCTTGAAGAGCAGCGAGAGTTACTTGAAGCGCGACTTGCTGACAAGCGTGGAAAAATTGAAAGCGGTGACGATCTTGCGCCGGGCGTGTTGAAAATTGTTAAGGTTTATCTTGCGGTGAAACGTCGCATTCAGCCTGGCGATAAAATGGCAGGCCGCCATGGTAACAAGGGTGTTATCTCGGTCATCGTGCCCGAAGAAGATATGCCGTTCAATGAAGACGGTGTGCCAGTTGATATCGTTCTAAACCCACTGGGTGTTCCTTCGCGAATGAACGTAGGGCAGGTGCTCGAAATGCATCTTGGTCTTGCGGCTAAGGGCCTGGGCGAAAAAATCGACGGCATGGTCAAAGAGCAGCAGTCTGTTGCTAAGTTGCGCAAGTTCCTTGATGAAGTTTATAACAAAACCGGCACAGGTCACCGAGTCGAAAGCCTCGAAGATTTAACCGATACCGACATTATCGAGTTAGCAGGCAATTTAGTTGATGGGGTTCCCATGGCAACTAGCGTGTTTGATGGCGCAGCTGAAGCGGAAATCAAGTCGCTATTGCGCCTTGCCGGTCAGCCAGATAGTGGCCAGATGACCTTGTACGATGGTCGTTCGGGCGATCAGTTTGAGCGTCCTGTAACCGTCGGTTACATGTATATGCTCAAGTTGAACCACTTGGTTGATGACAAAATGCATGCGCGTTCAACCGGATCATACAGTCTTGTTACCCAGCAGCCGCTTGGTGGTAAAGCGCAGTTTGGTGGGCAGCGATTTGGTGAGATGGAAGTATGGGCACTTGAGGCATATGGCGCAGCCTATACCTTGCAAGAAATGCTGACCGTTAAGTCCGATGACGTTAATGGCCGAACCAAAATGTATAAAAACATTGTGGACGGTGATCATCGTATGGAGCCGGGTATGCCAGAGTCATTCAACGTTCTGGTCAAAGAGATCCGCTCACTAGGGATCGACATTGAGCTAGAAAGTGAATGAATCTGAATTGCTGCTGCAACGTGCTTATCGGCGCAGCGTGTAATTTGTCTCGTAAATTATAAGTGTGGCGCGCGATTTCCGCGCGTGACATACGTCAATTATCCAGCGGAGGATTGACCTTGAAAGATCTACTGAATTTATTAAAGTCACAAGGCCAGGTTGAAGAGTTCGATGCAATTCGTATCGGTTTAGCGTCGCCTAGCTTGGTTCGCTCATGGTCGTTTGGTGAAGTCAAAAAGCCCGAAACGATCAATTACCGAACCTTTAAGCCTGAGCGCGACGGTTTGTTTTGCGCGAAGATTTTTGGTCCTGTTAAAGACTATGAGTGTCTTTGCGGAAAATACAAGCGCCTCAAGCATCGCGGTGTCATCTGTGAGAAGTGCGGCGTTGAAGTTGCGTTAGCTAAAGTTCGTCGTGACCGTATGGGTCACATTGAATTGGCTAGCCCGGTAGCACATATTTGGTTTTTAAAGTCGTTGCCGTCACGTATTGGTTTGTTTTTAGATATGCCGCTGCGTGAAATTGAGCGAATTCTCTATTTTGAATCGTATGTGGTGGTTGATCCCGGCCTGACCACATTAGAGCGCGGTCAGTTACTCAATGATGAGCAGTACTTTGAAGCGATGGAAGAATTTGGCGATGAGTTTTCTGCCAAAATGGGCGCCGAGGCTGTGCAGGGCTTATTAACCTCTATCGACCTTGAAGAGTTAGTGTCTGAGTTGCGTGAAGAAATTCCCAATACTAATTCTGAAACAAAAATTAAAAAGCTCTCTAAACGACTTAAGTTGATGGAGGCTTTTCTAAAGTCGGGCAATAAACCTGAATGGATGATTTTAGAAGTCTTGCCGGTATTGCCGCCTGATTTGCGTCCTTTAGTACCGCTAGATGGCGGTCGTTTTGCCACATCCGACTTGAATGACCTGTATCGTCGAGTTATCAACCGTAACAACCGCTTAAAGCGATTGTTAGAGCTAAATGCACCCGACATCATTGTGCGCAACGAAAAGCGTATGTTGCAAGAGTCGGTAGACGCATTACTTGACAATGGTCGTCGTGGTCGTGCTATCACGGGTTCTAATAAGCGTCCGTTAAAATCTCTTGCCGACATGATTAAAGGTAAGCAAGGTCGCTTTAGACAAAACTTGCTAGGTAAGCGAGTTGATTATTCTGGCCGTTCGGTCATCGTGGTAGGCCCAACACTTAAGCTGCATCAGTGCGGACTTCCTAAGAAAATGGCTTTAGAATTATTTAAGCCGTTTATTTTTGGTAAGCTCGAAGCCAGAGGCATGGCAACGACTATCAAAGCTGCCAAGAAGATGGTTGAGAAAGAGCCGGCTGAAGTATGGGATATTTTGGCCGAAGTTATTCGCGAGCACCCGGTTTTACTTAATCGTGCGCCTACGTTGCACAGGTTGGGCATTCAAGCGTTTGAGCCTTTGCTAATAGAAGGTAAGGCAATTCAATTACACCCATTAGTTTGTGCCGCTTACAATGCCGACTTTGACGGCGACCAAATGGCTGTGCATATCCCCCTAACCATTGAAGCTCAGCTTGAAGCTCGTGCTTTGATGATGTCAACCAACAACATCTTATCGCCCGCCAGTGGCGAGCCTATCATCGTACCGTCACAAGACGTTGTGTTGGGTTTGTATTGGATGACGCGTGAGCGTGTTAATGCACCAGGCGAGGGAATGATCTTTGCCGATACTACTGAGGTGTCGCGTGCTTATGGTGCCAAGAAAGTCGATTTGCAAGCGCGTATTAAAGTACGTATTCGTCAGGTAATCAAAAACGATGATGGCGAAAGTCATGAAAGCACAACAGTAATAGATACGACTGTGGGTCGATCGCTGTTGTGGGAAATCGTGCCCGATGGCTTAGGCTTTGAACTTGTCAACCAAAACATGACTAAGAAAGCGGTATCACGCATTTTGAATGCTTGCTATCGAACCGTTGGTTTGAAGGCCACAGTTATTTTTGCCGATAAGTTAATGTACTCAGGTTTTGAATATTCTACGCGCTCGGGTAGTTCAATCGGCGTGAATGATTTTGAAATTCCTGATGCAAAAGCCGACATCATTACGCAGGCCGATGCTGAAGTTAAAGAAATTGAAAAACAGTACGCATCGGGCTTGGTAACTCAAGGCGAGAAGTACAACAAAGTTATCGATATTTGGTCGCGTGCCAATGACCTTGTGTCTAAGGCAATGATGGATGGTTTGTCAGTTGAGCCGGTTATTAACCGCGATGGCGATGAAGAACAGCAGTCTTCGTTTAACTCGGTATTTATGTACGCCGACTCTGGTGCACGGGGTTCGCCGGCGCAAATCAGACAGCTGGCTGGTATGCGTGGTTTGATGGCTAAACCAGATGGTTCAATCATTGAAACGCCCATTACCGCCAACTTCCGCGAAGGTTTAAACGTACTGCAGTACTTTATTTCGACTCACGGTGCGCGTAAAGGCTTGGCCGATACAGCATTGAAAACAGCTAACTCCGGTTATCTGACGCGTCGTTTGGTTGACGTTGCGCAAGATTTGGTTATTACCGATTTTGATTGCGGCACCAAGTCGGGCCTATTGATGATTCCGGTCATTGAAGGTGGCGATATCATCGAAACACTGGGCGATCGTGTGTTAGGTCGTGTGCCAGTCAATGACGTTATCAATGCAGAAACCGAAGAAGTGGTGGTAGCAGCCGGTACGATGATTGATGAAGGCTTAGTTAAGAAGCTTGAAAGCGCTAGCGTCGATGAAATTTTGGTGCGCTCAGCCATTACCTGTGAAACACGCCATGGTGTGTGTACGCAGTGTTATGGTCGTGATCTGGCTCGTGGTCATATCGTTAACACCGGTGAAGCTGTCGGTGTTATTGCGGCACAGTCAATTGGTGAGCCAGGTACACAGCTGACCATGCGTACCTTCCACATTGGTGGAGCGGCATCTCGTGCTACTGCGGTTGATAGTGTTCAGGTGAAACAAGAAGGTGTCGTTAGAATGCACAACCTGAAATTGGTTGAGCGTATCGATGGCAATTCGGTGGTGGTTTCTCGCTCGGGTGAACTCTCTATAGCGGGTAAAGATGGCCGTGAACGTGAGCGTTATAAGCTTCCTTACGGTGCTATTTTAACGGTTAAAGATCACGACTCTGTTGATGCCGGTCAAACAGTGGCTAATTGGGATCCGCACACGCATCCAATTATTACTGAGGTGGCGGGTACAGTTAAGTATAGCCATATGGAAGACGGCATTACTATTAAGAGCCAAACTGATGAGTTAACCGGATTGTCGAGTAACTCGGTTATGGATCCTACGGAGCGTCCAGCCGCGGGTAAAGAATTGCGTCCTGCCATCGGCCTAGTCGATGACAAAGGTGAAGAGTTGCGTCTAGCCGGTACGAATGTGCCAGCGCATTACTTTCTCCCCACGGGCTCGATTTTTGGTCTGGCCAATGGCGCAAAAGTAGAAGTGGGTGATGTTATTGCGCGTATCCCTCAAGAGGGTTCAAAAACGGGCGACATTACTGGTGGTTTGCCACGTGTTGCTGATCTCTTTGAAGCGCGTAAGCCGAAAGAGCCGGCTATCCTTGCCGAAATTAGCGGTACCGTTAGCTTTGGTAAAGAAACCAAAGGCAAGCGTCGCTTGGTGATTACGCCGCTAGATGGCAAGTTGTTGCCCAACGGTAAAGACCATTACGAAGCTTTGATTCCTAAATGGCGTAACCTGAGTGTGTTTGAAGGTGAGGCTGTTGCAAAAGGTGAGGTTGTTTCTGAGGGGCCATTGGCACCACACGACATCTTGCGCTTGAAAGGTGTGCGCGAGCTGGCCAAGTATATCGTTAACGAAATACAGGAAGTGTATCGCTTACAGGGCGTAAAAATTAACGATAAGCACGTTGAAGTTATCTTGCGACAAATGTTGCGTAAGGTCACCATCGTTAACAACGGCGAAACCAGCTTTATCCGCGGCGACCAAGTCGAGTTCACACGGGTACTTGAAGAAAACGATACCATTGTGGCTGATGATAAAGAACCAGCTACTTATGAGCGCGAATTGCTTGGTATTACCAAGGCATCGCTGGCCACCGAGAGCTTTATATCAGCGGCTTCGTTCCAGGAAACTACGCGGGTACTTACCGAAGCGGCAGTAACTGGCAAGCGTGACTACTTGCGCGGCTTAAAAGAGAACGTGGTAGTGGGTCGACTTATACCAGCAGGTACGGGTTTGACTTATCACAACGAACGACGAGAGCGACGTGAAGCAGAAACGGCTGATTTTCAGGTAAGAAGTACCGATGATATTGAAGCTGAGTTGCAAGAAGCGCTGAGTCAGGAAGTAGCTGCGGACGCGGTGGAGCAACCAGAGGAAGTAGCAGTTGCGGCCGCTGATGACGCTGCAGATGCGACTGATTCGGTAGATTCAGACGTTGATGGCAATACATAAGCAAATGCTTGTGAGTTAGGTGCCTTTGGCATGCAGAACAATAAAAAAGCCGCACTTAACTGCGGCTTTTTTATTGTCGTCAATAATGCCCGTCGCACTGGTTTCAAATTTTCTTAGGAGAGAGTTGTTTGCGATCGGATGCTCTCGCTAGATGAGAAAATGAGAAAATGAGAAGATGAGAGGGCGAGAAGGTTAAAAGGTGCGAAGTAGAGCGTTCGTGTGGGAGGTATGCCCAAAACTAGCTGTACACAAAACGACCTAATATGGCGTGAGTAGGCGTTCTTGGCACTATTTTTTAAAGACCTTGGGGTAGCCACTTGCGCCGTCTCGATGGCAGTCGGATAATGCCGCTCGGCAGTCGGTAGGCGCAGTGTTAGAGCAAATCTGCGCCGTCACTCTGGGCCGAGTTAACCCGCTAATGTTAAAGGAAACATCATTGTGAACTTCAGGCGCGCTTTTATTCCAGCCGATAGATCAATCCACCCTTTATCGGCGTTGGCTAC
>ENA-OQVM01000881-OQVM01000881.1-marine-metagenome-genome-assembly--contig:-NODE-881-length-42888-cov-4.493775_pt1 | contig 42888 bp, 45 predicted proteins | sample MGYA00237776_ERZ505498 | MGnify/ENA primary metagenome ERZ505498 (study PRJEB26159, sample SAMN06265151) | marine metagenome | isolation source: Helgoland LTER site | place: Germany:Helgoland, sampling...
TTTTAACCCAACGGTTTTTAGTTTTTATTAGTGTCCTAGAACCTTCTGCCTTGATCACACACTTACCGCCTTTAAAACGTATTGTAAGTTCATTTGGTGATGAATCAATACCTTTAAGTTTAATACTACTCATCATCGAAAGTTCAAAGTGAAGAACCCTTTTTATACCTAATAGATTTATACTTTTAAAAATCGAGCTTTGTTTTGCCATTGTTACTGCTACCTTTATGTTATTGTTTAATGTCTTAAAAACTATGGAAAACGGCAATCGGTTAACCTAGGCCCTCCCATAAACGCAACCTTGACGTAACAAATTAACCTAATGGATTGTCTCTTGTTAAGTTCAATCGCTTTAGCAATATTTCGTTTGTTTTGTTCCAACTTCGCGCTAATGTCAAGAAACTGATTGATGCCCTGGAATTGAATAACCGTATTATCAAATAGGTCTTGGTCAATGCTTGCAGCAGTTGCATTCACTAGAAATGTTTTACCCTTGTAATCTCGATCTGCTCTCGCTTCATTCTGGTTATAATCTCTATTTAGAGTCTTTAATTCTACCTCTTCATAAACAGGACTAGCTTCAGGAGGCGAAGCAACGACGGTTTCTAGTGATTGATTATTACTCTTACTACTAGGCACAGAACTCTCATTCCCACCATTAATTAAAACTATAAGAATAAGCGCTAACCATCCAAAAGATATAACTCTAGTTCTAGTTGAATAACCGGATTTCAAAGTTACCCAGCTAAAAATATAGGGCATAATAAAAAATGCCAATGCCAATGCCAAGACCGGGACCTATGTCATGTTATTCTTTAATTTCCATACTTTTTCCTTTGACTTTTTGCCGTGGACTACTCTAGCAATCATGCCCTTCTCAAGTGAGTCAGCACCTTCAATTACTTTAGCTTTGGAAAATTTTGCTTGAGCGCTAAAAACTGCTACTTCGCCAACCAACTCTTCTTCGCTACCAAGCTCCTCCCCTGTATCTGGGTCAACAAAGGTTTCGCCTAGGCTAAATATATTCAGGTGGTCCCCTTTTTGTAAAAGGCCGTTACCGTAATTAAGCATGATGTCGCCCTTTTTTGTAATAGCGACGATTTTGATTGGGTATATGTTTGAAACTATTACATTAGTTACATTAATAGAAGTATCTCTCATTACCTGTCCAAGTAGAGCGCTACTACTATTATCCCCACCGCTAGCAAAACCATTAACATTAAGAGAATTTCCGCCTTGGGCCTCAGCCCTAACGCTTTCTGCGAAGCCAATTGAACCATCAGCAACCTTCAAAATACGAATATCTACTGCCATTGAAGCAATGGTTTTATCAGAGGAAAAACCTTTTTACCTTCATAGGCTTAGATGTTTCACCGTACACACTGATAGCACCAGTTACAATAAAATCGACACCCGCTAAGTTAAGACCATCACACTCAAAACCACCATTGGCACCCCCCCCTAAGCTAAGTCCCTGCTCCTTTAGTATCTCAGCCATTCTATCTCTTTCAATAACTTTGAATTTTCTGGTTTTGACTAAAGCCGTAGTAAGCATGTCGACAAAAGCTCTAGTATCCTCCCGTGAACACTTGCCATAAGCACCGTATCTTTTTTATTTTCGCTACTATCTTTCGCCCTGTATTCAATCTCACCAATTGCTATTGTTATTTTTTCGTTCACTTCTGCAAAAACCGAGTGACTACATAGAATCCCAAATGCCAATATAACAGCCATCAATTTGTTCATTTTACTACTCGTTGTTGGCATCATTGCCTTAACTTATCAATAGAGATAAATTTGAGTGAATAGACTAAATAGTTTCATAAAACTAATCTATAGGAAGTTTTCCTAGTAAAGTGCCTGACTGAGTTTTTATGTGGTCATCAAAGTTAGTTTATAAAATAATTGACTGGGTTATTGTGTATTCTCAGATTTTGATGTTAGGCTGATGTTAATCCGCAGTCAGTGGGCTAATTGCTTAACAGGGATAGTTTGTAAGATGAAAAATATTGTATTGGTAGAAGACCACCCCTTGGTCAGAGAAGGGTCAGAGAAGGGTTAGAGAAGGATTAGAGCGCTTAGTTACATTGAAGGGTGACTATGCTGTCATGGGGTCTTTTGACAGTGCCGAAGCTTTACTTACCACTGCTGATTTATTCGCAATTGACTTACTCATCACCGACATTCAACTTGGTGACATGGATGGTTTATCTCTTGCCGAAACCCTGAAAAAAACCCACCCGGCCATTAAAATCATGGTGCTTAGCATGTATGAGTCGGCTTTCTATATCTCCCGTGCTCAGTCTATAGGGGTTGAAGGTTATATTTCTAAACGAGGCGCTTCCGCTAACTTGATGCAGGCGGCAGATGCGGTGCTGCAAGGGGAAGCTTATTATGAGGCAGTATTAAACGCACAATGCGCGGATGAACAAACACACTTGCAAGTTTATTTGCAGTTGACCGGCAGGGAAAAACAAATTTTCATACATTTAGCGCAAGGCCACAAAATCAAACTCATCTCTAAAGAACTCAATATTGCAGTCAAAACAGTGCATGCACATAAGCAAAATATCTTTCAGAAGATGAAAATCAACATCGACTTTGAGACCACGCGCATAGCCTTAAAGTTAGGATTGATTGACTTGGCTGATGTGTAGCTTTTCTAATGAAATGGCAACTTGAGCAGCGCCATTGGCGGGTATTTTTTTTCGGCATAATGTAGTCATAATACTCGCTGCAAGTTTAGGGTTTTATTTGTCGTGGTTTGCTACCTTAAGTTACAGTTTAAAAGACGGACTTGCCTCTTGGTACTTCCCCGCGGGCATGTTGGTTGTTGCTATGCTGCACCTGCATTTTCGCTATTGGTTGGCGCTGTTTGTAGGAGCCCGAATAGGGCATTATCTTTACTTGGGAGTTCCCGAACTTACGACAGTCCAAGATGCACTTTGGATGTTAATACTGGCCGTGGAACACCAGTTAGTGCCAATGCTAGGTATCGTCTTTATCAAACTCAAAAAAATCCCAATACGGTTAGACTTGGTTTACTCTGCCATAGCCATCTTGGCAGCGGCGCTTTTTTATCGGGCCGTGCGTTTTTTTCAGTATTATATGATGGATGCCCAAGCACTCTATAGTGGTGTACCTGATAAGCAATTATTCGAAATGTTCGCGCTGCATATCGTCACCGGCTTTGTGGCCATATTTATTTGCCTCATCCTGGCATTTACCATTAGGGATGTCCCTCGATATTGGAGGCGTTTTACACGTCAGGAAAAATACTTACTGGTTTCCCAATTACTCGGTGCGCTAATCGCCGTGTTACTGCTTTATCAATATCAATCCAGCAGCCTCTATCTGCTTAAAATGATTTTGTTCATTCCCCTGATTTGGTTTTCTTACTGATTCGGTTGGTCAGGCGCAATGTTATTTGTCTGTGGCCTAATATTAATGAGCCTAGCCTTGCTGTTTCAAAGTGCAGACGCATCGCTTATTCTTGCTTATCAACCCTATATTATCAGCTACAGTCTGGTTGCTATCTTGGTAGGTGCACTGGTCAATGAAAATAACGGAATGCAACAGCAGCTGCTGTTGCAAAATAACGAACTTGAGGTAAAAAATACCGCACTGCAAACATTAAATACTAAAATCCAAGGGATAGCTGAAAGAATGACCCAAGTGCGGGAAAATGAACGAAAAGTATTATCTCAGACCTTACATGATGAGTTTGGACAAAGTATTACCGCGATGAAATTAGGTATTTATATTGTCGAGCAAAAATCCCCTGACGTCGATTTAGAGTCGCTTGCCATCGTTAAAAAAAACGCAGAGGAAATGTATAACAATGTGTATGACTACTGCACTGGTTGCGCCCTAGAGTGATGGATGACATTGGGCTAAAGCAAACCATTATGGGTAGTTACTTCAGTGATAAAATGGAAGTCCTTAACATACAATATCATCCGCAAGTGAGTGGTGATGTTGAAAGGCTGTCAGAAAGCCAAAAAGTAGCCATCTTCAGAACGCTGCAGGAGGCGGTGACCAATACCCTTAAGCATGCCAATGCAAAGCACTTTTATGTTGACCTACACATAACACCAGCAATGTTATCTTATCCATTGAAGATGATGGTCAGGGCATGCCACCTCATGCCGCTTCATCAGGTGGCGAGTTCGGCCTACATGGTATTGAAGATAAAGTGATAAGTTTAGGGGCCATGTTCAAATTGACAGTGATAACACGTTTAGGATTGTTATCACCTTGCCTTTGCGGGACAACGCTCAGTAGTTGGTTTTTCTAAATTGTTCATAGCAGACTGTGCAGACCGGGGGCAGGTCTTGTATTTTGCAACAAAGCCACTTATTTGAAAATGAGCAAAGGAGAGTCAGTCATTGACTCATTAAAACTATTCAAAAAAGGGGAAAGCTATGGATGCACTATGACTTGAAAGGGCAGGTTGTCTGGAAATCGCTGTGAGGAGCCGGATAGCAGATAAATAATGGCTGGCAGGTGATGCCGAATAAATGTATCTGTGATAAATCACCGATTTTCGACGAAAAATTCACGAGTCAAAATAGTGTAAAAAAATTTGACCGTGCGCTGTAATTTGAATGTTCTGAATGTCTCCTGAGCGCTCACAGCCGTTTATCAGATTAAGTCAAAACCTATTAATCCAAACTGTCTGTTAGGATATGTGCTACTTCACCTAAGCAGTCTAAATTCTTTTTCTTTCTCTTTCTCTTTTGCTTTTTACTGTTTCTTTCTTGCTTTCTACTAGTCCCTGCTTTTACTGAGCCATTGACCTATTCCGTTAACTCATCGCGTAAATTGGCAATTAATTGTCTTTTGATGTGATTTGCTGGCATGTCTTTGCTGAGTAAATAATGTAACTTGGCCAAAGCGGCTTCAGGGGTCATGTCTTGGCCTGACACTACGCCTATTTCTCGTAATACATGGCCGTTAGCATAACCGTTCATATTGACTTTGCCACGCACACATTGAGTGCAATTCAAGACAATCACACCTTGTTGATCTGCAATGGATAATTGTTTCAACAATCTTGCGTTCTGTGGGGCGTTACCCACTCCAAAGCTAAGCAAAATAAGGGCTTTAACCGGTTGTTGTAAGATGTTTTTAATCACATCAGTACTGATACCTGGGTACAAGGTTACTACACCAATAGGCTGGGATTCAATTTGACTAACATGGAGGTTTTTTGTGGTGTCTATGCCCAATAGTTTGTTGTTAACCTCAATGTTAATACCTGCTTTGAGTAATGGCGGAAAGTTAGGTGAATCAAACGCATTAAATCCATCGGCATCTAGTTTGCGGCTACGATTGCCTCTAAAAAGCTGATTATTAAAAAACAAGGTGACTTCAGCAATAGGATAGTTAGCTGCTATGTACAACGCATTAAGTAAGTTGATCTGCCCGTCAGAACGCAGCTGGGCAAGGGGGATTTGCGAGCCCGTGACAATAACGGGTTTCCCCAAATCTTCTAACATAAAAGACAACGCTGAGGCTGTGTAAGCCATAGTGTCTGTGCCATGTAGAATAATAAAAGCATCGTATTGAAGGTAGTTTTGCTGGATATCATTGGCAATTTTTTGCCAATCAGATGGACTCATATCAGAAGAGTCAATTAAGTTATTGTATTCGTGTATGGTAAAGTCGGGCATTTCGCTGCGATGAAACTCGGGCATATTAGCTAAGGTTTGAGATAAAAAACCTGCTGCAGGAATAAAACCTTGAGAGGAGGGGCGCATACCAATAGTGCCGCCGGTATAAGCTACATAGATGTGTTTTTTCATAATGATGTTTTATTATTATTTTTAACTACTGTAACGCTTGTTCTCGAAATTAACCAATAATTCCATTAAATTAGAGGTGGAAAGATTGGTCTACAAATATGATTAATATAAGTGACGTGCTCATAATGAAAACTAAGAAAAGTATGATGAAAAATAGGCTAATGGGATGTTTGTTATTGGTATTTTGTGCCAGCAGTTTGGCTGCTCCCAATGTATTGCCCATGCGCGAACGCGCGCAACTCATCAACCAGATTTTAGATGACAGATTACAACACTTATTACCAGGCCTGATGCGCCGCGAAGGTATTGATATGTGGGTGTTGATATCACGGGAATATAATGAAGACCCAATACTTAAAACCATGCTCCCTGCCAACTGGTTATCTGCGCGCAGGCGCACAATTCTTGTACTTTTTGACCCCGGTGAAGGGAAACCCATCGAACGTTTAGCCGTTGCAAGATATGCAGTGGACACCTTATTCAGAAAATCCTGGGATAAAGAAAAACAACCTAATCAATGGGACAGTCTTGTTAAGTTAATTAAGCAGAAACAACCCAAAAAAGTGGCGGTTAATCAATCGAAACATTTTGCATTAGCAGATGGGATCACTGCCACAGAATATGAGGCGTTCAGCCAAGCCTTAGCTAAACAAAGTGAGACTCAACTGATATCGTCGGAAAAATTGGCCATCGCCTGGCTTGAAACTCGTAGTGAGATGGAAATGCAGGTTTATCCAAATTTGATTGAATTAGGTCATCAAGTGATAGCTGAAGCCTTTTCGAATCAAGTGGTAAAACCGGGGGTGACTACGACAGACGATATAGTGTGGTGGTTAAGAGAGAAGGTATTAGATTTAAGGTTACAAACGTGGTTTCATCCCACTGTATCATTACAGCGTTCAAGCAATGAAAAGTTTGACCACTTACAAGCATTCAGTGAGCGGCCTAAAGCGCAAATCATTATGCCCGGTGATTTGTTACATATGGATTTCGGTTTGAGCTATTTACGCCTTCATTCAGATCAACAGCAACATGCTTATGTGCTTAAACCCAATGAAACGGACGTTCCACTTTATTTGAAAAAAGCCTTAGCCAGTGCCAATCGTTTGCAGGATATATTTACTGCACACTTCAAGTTAGGTCGCACAGGCAATGAAGTGTTAAAGCTATCACGTCAACAAGCTATCAAGGAAGGGATTAAACCTTCAATTTACACCCATCCCATTGGATACCATGGACATGCTGCAGGCACTACTTTGGGTATGTGGGATTCCCAAGGTGGTGTGCCAGTGCAAGGGGATTACCCCCTACATTTCAACACCGCATATTCTATAGAGCTCAATGCTGCCACTTTTATCCCCCAGTGGAATAAAGAAATCCGCATTATGCTTGAAGAAGACGCTTACTTTGATCAATCTGGTGTGAGCTATCTAGATGGTCGTCAGACCCAATTTCATTTAATAAAATCAAAATAAAGAGACTCATAATGAATCGAAAACACCTTGCCCTTGCCGTTGCTTTTTCGCTGGGGTTAGTCGCTTGTAATCAGTCACATACAGTACAAACGCAAAAAGTAGACGAAGCAAGTGTGATAACAAGCTTATCTGAGTCTGAAAAGGTCAATGTGCTGTTTCAAGCCTACTTTGATGAAACTATGCAGATGAACCCTATATCGGCTACCTTCGTGGGGATAAACGACTACAATGACCGATTTAGCCCTCCTATTAATCAACAAAACCGTGATCTCTTTTTGGCTTTTGAAGAAACCTATTTAGCTAAAATAACAGCCATAGATGCATCGGCTCTGAGCGGACAGGATTTATTAAGTTATGAAATATTTTTAAGGGACAGAGAAATTGCCATCAAAGGTGAGCCATTCCCCGGACATCTCATGCCCATCCATCAAATGGGCGGCGCACATACTTATTTCGCCTCCCTAGGCTCAGGTAAAAGTGCTCAGCCATTTAATACAGCAGATGATTACCGTCACTTTATGAGCCGAGCACAAGGTTTTGCGACTTATATGGATAGTGCGATTGTGGCCATGGAAGAGGGGATCCAAAAGTCTATTGTGCTACCTAAACCTTTGATCCAAAAAGTGCTGCCGCAGTTACAGGTTCATATGGTAGAAGATGTAACGACTAGTGTCTTTTATGCGCCTTTAGAAACCTTGAAAGAAAATGAAAACATAACAGATGTGGTTAAAAATCACATTACAAAAGACTACATTGATACCATAAAGAATATCATCATTCCGGCCTATGGCCGTATGCATCAATTTATGCAACAAAGCTATTTACCAAAGGGCCGTGATACTGTTGGTTTACATGACTTACCTGATGGCAAAGCATGGTATGAGTTCAGAATCGAAACCAATACGACCTTGCCCTTAACTGCTGATGCAATTCATACTTTTGGCCAACAAGAAGTGGCACGTATTCTAGCTGAAATGACTAAGGTTAAAATAACAGTAGGATTTGGAGGTGACTTACCCGCCTTTTTTGAATTTTTACGTACCGATGCACAATTTTTCTTTGATTCAGAGCAGGCTTTAATTGATGGTTATACCCAAGTAAAAGAAAAAATAGACAGTCGTGTCCCTCTGTTGTTTGAAGTATTTCCCAAGGCTGACTACGAAGTCAGGGCAGTTGAAGCATTTCGAGCCGCATCATCCGCTGGAGCCAGCTATCAGAGCCCAGCACCAGATGGCTCTAGGCCAGGTATATTTTATATCAATGCGTATAACTTAAAAGCTCAGCCCAAATACTTGATGGAAACCCTGAGTATTCACGAAGCGGCTCCCGGTCACCATTTTCAAATTGCCATCCAACAAGAAGTGGAGAGTTTACCTGATTTTCGTCAATTTGGAGGCTACACAGTATTTTCCGAAGGCTGGGCGTTATACGCTGAAAGCTTAGGCAAAGAAATGGGCTTATTTACTGATCCCTACATGTGGTACGGACGATTATCAGACGAACAACTCCGCGCCATGCGCTTAGTGGTGGATACGGGGTTACATGCATTTGGATGGACACGACAACAAGCCATCGACTTTATGACAAATAACTCGTCTCTTGCTTTGACTGATATTGAAGCTGAGGTAGAACGTTATATCGCCATTGGCGGACAAGCGGTAAGTTACAAAGTCGGTCAACGACATATTCGTATGCTCAGAAATAAGGCTCAAGAAGCGTTAGGTGAACAATTTAATGTGAAAAAATTTCATACTCAAATATTGATAGACGGTGCCTTACCTATGCCGATTTTAGAGGCGAAAATTGATCGCTGGATTGAGCAAGAGAAAGGTTAAATAACAGTATAATGAGCCAAACGAGTAAGTTTGGCTCTTTTTAAAATAGAGATGATTATTGGCTGGTTTGACCGATTTACATTGTTCCACATATGTTAAGAAAATCTGCTTTTATCTTTTCAAAGTTGACTTTATTAGAGTCAAATCTATCTGACACCTCAGCTGAAAAGTCTTCCCCTAAAAGACAGGGGTAGCCAAGAGCATAGTTAGTCATACGATAGACCTTATCAATAGTATGTTCGTTTAAGGTTGCAAATCTCCTGTAGCCGGGTTTGTTGCAGTGTTTAACGTGTTCGATAAGCAATCATTCTGTGATGACTATTTCCATGTTCAAATCGAGCATTTTATTTTTACATGCATGTCTGTCAGAAAAATATTGACCAGAAAGAAAAGCGCCGGGGAGCCAGATGATAAAAAGGCTGAACTTCAATATTTCATTTTTACATAAAACATGTGGTCGCTGTGTTATTTCTCTATATGTGTCTAATGATCCCACAAAGCAAGGTGCTCTCAGTGATTTTACCTAACAGAGCTTATTTTATGGCATGGCTGAATTGCGGTTAGTGAAAGCGACTATTAATTTTATTCAAAACTTTCAGGATAAAATGTGCGAGCGGGGCTATTTTCATATTGTTTTATTAAATGACTAAATAGTTTGTCATTTAGGATGCCATCGAGGGAAGACACTACATCAGTTAGGTTGTTATCGTTGGTGCGACAGCAGTCTTGATAGTGAGTAATGAGTTCAGTCAAGGTTGTATTGTGCTTTTGCGCCAATAATTTATCTACGTAAACAAAAAAGTATGCGCCTCCCCAATAAGCAGCAGGGTATTGCTTATTGTCCATCAGCCTTGTGGCAATAGACGCAGCAGTTAAGTCACTGTTAAACCAATGTAAGTGAGGCTTGATTTTTTTATGATAGTTTTCAGCTAAATCACCTTTTAACACCCCTGCTTGCGCCATAATTTGGTATTGCATATAGCTGGCAAAACCTTCTGATAACCAACGGTATTCTGGGCCTAAGTAAGGCAGGGCCATATGGGCTAATTCATGGTAAATAGTCCAGTCATCAACAAATTTTGTCAGACCAAAACGTGCATCAACATAAAAATGTACGCTACCTGTCCTGTCTCGCCTTGTGTAGGCCCAAGGCACAGGTTGATTGGATTTTCTAGGGTACAGATGTAATGAAAGAGGAGTGGGGTAAATACCTAGAGTAGCGCGTGTGGCATTCACACCTTGGGTTAACCAACTCTCCAGTATTGTGGCGTGACCTTCTTTAAAGGCAGATAAACCATGCACACTAAATTGATCTTCTGTGACCGCGCTGCTGTGCAAGGGATAAAGCACTAACAATAAACAGATGTTTAGTTTAAGCCATGTTAGTGCGAAAGAACGGGGCATTGTTAGGTTAATTGCGCAAAGTATGGTGAAAAAAATCAATCGCCATTTTGTATATCTGTAATGCGATGGCTGCATCGAACCTGTCGCCCTCATCACGCATAAATGCATGTTGGGCGTTGACTTCATGCCAACTGAAGTCGCATTCATTTTGACTCAAGGTTTGATGGATCAGTAAACGACCCTCTGCTGGCACATGAGGGTCTTGTTTACCAAAAACTAACACCAAAGGGCAATGAATATCGCCACTTCTGGTTAAGGAGTCATTACCTTCTTCGCATGGTAAAGTGTTTGAGTGGACATCAGTAGGATATAAACAAAATGCTCCGGCCACTTGTTTGTTTAAAGCGGCTCTAAATGCAAGATGACCACCTATGCAGACACCCATTACCCCGACTTTGCCCTTGCAGTATGATTGTTGCTGAATAAAGTCACACATTGCCTGCGTATCCGAATCATGATGCTCAAGCGGTTTGCTGAATTTGTCAGCGTTGCCTTTATCTTTACCTGCATCGTCATATGCCAGCACAGTGCCCAGTGGATTTAACTCATGGAATATTTCTGGTACTAACACCACAAATCCATGGCCTGACAATATTTGCGCACTACGGGTGATAGGACTCGTTTGTTGAAATATTTCAGAGTAAAAAATAATGCTTGGGTATTGGCCGTCGGCAACGGGTCTAAATATGGATGTGCGCATTAGACCTGTAGGAGTTTGAATATCATTGACGTGATGCTGAATAATCATGTTTTCCCTTAATAAGTCTGGCAAATACAGGTTAGGTGTTAAAATGCCATGATTCACATAAATTGTATTGTGTATTTTCTTTATGCCTCTAGATTACACTATTATGGCAGTCAAAAATGTTAGTAAAGTATGAGTTATTCGCGAAACAAATTCGGAGTATTAATTTTTGCTGTTTTTTTGCTTGAGAGTCTCATCAAGACACGTTACTAAGACCGTTAACAGCATTCAACTATCTTCAGCAATTTGAATTCTTTTTGTATTTAAACCTATTATAATCCTCAATGTTAAGCAGATTCACAGCGATGAATTTGACTTGCGAATTTCTCTTAGTTAAAAATTATTAGCCGATAATACACTTTGACCACTTTGACCACTTTGACCACTTTGACGACTTTGACTAATATTAAATGTTTGGTTATCTGGGTTTCAACTAAGCGGTTTACTGGGAGATATAATGGATACATTAGTTCTTTTACTTCTAAATTAGCTTTTCTTGGTGGCTTTTTACTGTCTGAAAAGCTGCTAAATTACTCACCAACTTGATATATATTTTAAATGAGAAAATGCATGTTTGAAGTAAACGAATATTTTGATGGCAAAGTGAAGTCTATTGCTTTTGATACTACCACCTTACCCGCAACTATGGGTGTTATGGCTATTGGTGATTATGAGTTTGGTACCAGTCAATTTGAAACTATGACGGTAGTCAGTGGGATGATGAGTGTGAAATTGCCTGGCAGCCAACAATGGCAGACCTTTGGACCGAATGAGCAGTTTACGGTAGAAGCAGATCAACGTTTTAACGTACAGGTTAAAAGCAACACCGCTTATTTATGCACCTACGGCTAATCGTTTAGGTAGACCATGAACAAAACCGTCAAAAAATTAGATAAGAATGTAATAAAGGCACTGACGATTGTTTGCGAGCATGCGAAACAAGACATAGTTGGTTTTGAGTGGTTAACCCACTCAGCCAATTATGCCAATTTTCCGGGGAGTCTAGTGATCACTTGTGTATTAAATCAGTCTGACTCACTAAATTTAATGCTAGTTAGCGAACAAGATAAGGAGCTGCGTAAGCAAATTCAAAAACAACTTTTAAAAGCTGGGATTTTGCTTAAAGATGCACGGCATCATGTGTTTTTTGATACTGAACAGGCGTGTCTGTTAGAACATAATGGAGACTGGGAACGCAGGTTAGCTGTGAACTAGGGCCTGTCACTCTTGCTTGGTATTAAGCAGACGCTGAGCAGTAAAATCATCAATATTCTCTTCTCCCAACACGATAGAGGTCTGCACCGTCGTAGAACCCGGCCGCTACTCATTTCTTAAACTGAGTAGCGTGTTTTGGTGCCATAAATGAGGCAAGTTCGATTATCCCAGTACCTGTTTCCAGCTTAAGATAAATGCGACCTACAGTTGCGGGTGTTCGCCACTCTTGTTGAGCGTATGCATTGAAGGCTATTAATAATAGCAAAAAGACACACGTTAATCGGATTGTCATAGTGTGAACTATTCAAATGAAGTTAGGTGAACGTCATTTGGTCTAACGCGGCTTGTCTTTCTTGTTCAGTCAATATGCCTACAAAAGGAGTTTGTCGTCGATATTTTTGAGTTTGAGGCGAGTTGTCTAATACAGTTGTCATAAACAATTCCGGTAGATGAATATGCTCCATTAGACTTGACCAAAACAAATATGCTCCATAACGCATTTTACCTGAGTTGTAACGGTTTTCTATGGTTTGCAGCACTTGCGGCATATAGTGCTGGTTAGCAATGAGTTTTTCTGTCATCGCTTTATGTAAACACAAAATTTGATTATCAATACTATCTTGCTGGGCGGTTTTAGGCCTGTCTCTCACACGGTTTCGTGTATGCTGATATCTCATTAATTGTCTCGTAAAAGCGGTGCTAGCATGGACTCTAAGCCATTGACCTTAACCTCATGCATCAATGCGAGTTGCTGGCCTAATTTCCCTTCAGGAAAACTTTTTTTACTAAACCAAACCAAATAAGGCTCAGGTAAATACAATAATTTTCTACCCGCGTATTTACCAAAAGGCATGGTTTGATTGATGGCGTCCACGAGTGCTTGTTTATCCAATGTCTGACTCGTGATGTTGATTTTGTTGTGTTTGCCAAAGTTTATTATAAGCGCCGTTTAAGTCTAGTAGCTGACGGTGACTGCCTTGCTCTAGTATGCGCCCATTGCCCATCACCACAATTTTATCTGCATCGACAATAGTCGATAAACGGTGTGCAATCACGAGGCTAGTATGGCCTTGAGATATCTCTTTTAGGGCAGTCAAAATGGCTTGTTCTGATTGGCTGTCTAGAGAGGATGTTGCCTCATCAAATACCATAATAGGTGGACGTTTTAATATAGTCCTAGCAATGGCTACCCGTTGCTTTTCGCCACCAGAGAGCTTAAGGCCTCGCTCGCCGACAGATGTTTTCTCACCATCTGGGAGTGATTCTATAAAAGCGCGAAGATGGGCTAAGTCAATGGCTTGTTGTACTTCGGCATCAGTCGCATTAGGCCTTCCATAACGAATGTTTTCAAAAATAGTATCGTTGAACAACACCGTATCTTGGGGAACAATGCCTATGGCCTTGCGCAATGAGTGTTGATTAACTTTACTGATATCTTGCCCGTCAATACTGATGCTGCCGTTTGCAGAATCGTAAAATCTAAATAACAACTTTACTAAGGTTGACTTGCCCGAACCACTTTCTCCTACCACTGCGACTTTTTGACCAGGCAGGATATCAAAACTAATATCATGCAAAATAGTGCGGTCGGGGCGATAACTAAATTGCACTTTGTTAAAGCTTATTTTCCCTTGGCTGATTTTTAAGTCTTTGGCGCTTTTATCTATTGGCACATTTGGCTGTTTATCTAGCAGGTTAAAAAGATTTTCTATGTTCGCTAACGAACCACGTATTTCTCGGTATACAAAACCCAAGAAATTTAAGGGCATAAATATCTGCATAGTGAAGGCATTGATCAGTACAAAGTCACCTATGGTCATGGTGCCCTGAGCAACGTTATAGGCAGCCAATGCCATCATACTGGTCATAGCAATGGCGATAATTGACGCTTGACCACCGTTTAATGCAAACAACGACAAGCGGTTTTTACGCCGAGCGTTTTCCCAGTTGGCTAAGTCAACATCATACCTGTTTGCTTCATAATTTTCGTTATTGAAATATTTAACTGTTTCGAAGTTCAGTAAGCTGTCAATGGCTCTTGAGCTAGTGCTAGAGTCTGCTTGATTCACTTCGCGTACATACTTAGTGCGCCAGTCGGTCGCCTTGACAGAAAAACTTATATAAACGACTACCGAAACTAAAATTATCAGTGCAAAACTTATCCCGTAGTTATAGAACAACACGCCAACTACAACCGCTATTTCAAATAACGTTGGCACAATATTGAAAACTAAAAAGCGCATTAAAAAACTGATACCGCTGGTACCACGCTCTATGTCCCTAGATAATCCACCAGTTTGCCTGTTAAGGTGAAAATCTAGATCTAGATTATGTAAGTGACGAAACACCTGTAAACCTAAACGGCGCATGGCTCGCTCAGTTACTCTTCCGAAAAGGGTGTCTCTTATCTCACCAAATAATACATTAGCTAAGCGAAGTAACCCATAGGCGGCAACTAAGCCAAAAGGCACCAATACAATAGCCTCGGCCGCACGTTCTGCATTCAGTTCATCAACGGTATATTTGAGGATGAAAGGCAGGTAAATACTGGCGGTTTTGGCTGCAATTAAACAGAGTAGAGCAAGGCCTACCCTGAGTTTAAACTCAGTTAAGTAAGGCCAAAGCTGTGAAAATATACGCCAGTTGATGGGAGTGTTGTCATTCATTGGATGTCGATTGGATCGCATGAGTAGGGTGTTTTACCTTAGGTATTAATTTAGTTTTTTGAGGCTTAAGTTAAAAACGCACCGATTTCGCCCTTGTTCCTTGGCTGTATATAAGTTGGTATCTGCTATTATAATTGCTTGGTCAATCGTATCAGTTGCAGTAATTTGATGTAATCCAATATTAATCGTAATGCTGAAGATTTTATCGTTTTGTGTGTATGCTTCTTTTAAAATTTGTCTTTTTAGTTTTTCTGCCAATTGCATCACTTGGTTGCTATTGGTTGCCATTGGTTGCTATTGGTTGAGGTAACAAAAACAAATATTCTTCGCCTCCCCATCTAGCCAGTGAGTCTTGATAGCGCATTCCAGATTTAAAAATAGTCCCTATGCTTTTGATTATTTCATGGCCTTTATCATGACCATATTGATCGTTGATTGTTTTGAAATCTTCGGCAACATTATCACACTTAAATCATACTTAAATCATACTTATATCGCTATTATATCGCTATTATATCGCTATTATATCGCTATTATAGCGTTGACTGCGTTCAAATTCATTCTGTAATTTTTCTTGCATTTCGCGGCGATTTCATTGTTCTGATAGGATATCGCGCATGGCCTGCCTTTCGAACTTTTACTCATTTCTTGGTTCCGAATATATGAGTTTTGCCTAACATTCTCATAAAAAAATAAGAATGAAACGGTTAAAACGAATAGATTAATCTAGACTTAAATTCAAAGGTGTAAGACGTGATAAGCCATTCATTATTTTGATAAAACATCAATTTATCAGAATATTCTTTAACATTATTATTAATAAACTCACATAATTATGTATGTAAGGCTTGTTTTCGAGCTTCTACAAATACATTTACTGAGCGTAAAATATCTTGTTTGGTTGTCGCCCAAGAGCACAGACTAATGCGAATGACACTTTTTTCATGCCACACTGAGCCACCACACCAACATTCGCCTGATTGCTGCACTAAAGATAACGTTTGTTGAGTCAGTTGCTCTGTTTCACAACTTAGGATCACTTGATTAAAGACAACGTCATTTAATATGGTGAAGCCGTTATCAGATAATAAATCTGCGAAAAACTCTGCGTGACTATGAAGTTGTTCTACCAACTCAGCTATGCCCGAACGTCCTAAGTATTTCATGGCCGCCCAAAGTTCGATGGCTCTGGCGCGTTTTGACATTTCAGGGGTATACAACAAACCATCCCGCTGTTCGCTGAGCTGAATATAACTACCTTGTTGATGCAGGGCGCTAGTTAATGCTTCGGCATCTTTGCATAATACAATGCCACAATCATAAGGCGTGTTAAGTGTTTTATGGGGATCTACTGACCATGAGTCGGCTAGCTCCATGCCTTTAGTTTGTTGCTCAAACATACTGGATGCTTTGGCCCATAATCCAAATGCGCCATCTATATGCACCCAAGCTTGAGCTTTATTGGCAAGCTGACATAAGGTAGAAAAGTCATCGAACGCACCTGAATTCACGTTGCCGGCCTGCAATACCAAAATACAACTCTGATCTAATTGAGGCAGGTTTTCGACAATTAATCGACCTTGCTTATCACAATCCACCCACTCAATAGATGATTGTCCAAAGCCTAATAGACTGATGGCTTTAGCCACTGTGCCGTGTGTCTGTCTACCTAATATTAAACGTATTTTGGGAGCACCAAATAATCCTTGCTGATTGACATCCCAACCTAACTTTTGCAGTTGACGAAATCTGGCCGCCGCGAGCCCAGATAAGGTGGCAATTGATGTGCCGCTGACAAATCCTGCGACAGTATGTTGGGGTAGGCCAAATAGTTGATTAAGCCAATTTTGACAAATGCTTTCCAACTTTGATGCAATAGGTGACATGACATATAATGCTGCATTTTGATCCCATACGTCTGACAACCATTTAGTGGCCAGAGTAACAGGCAGGGCATTACCGTTCACAAACCCAAAATACCGGCCTCCAGTTTGAGCAACCGTATTCACTGAGCCTACAGTGTTAAGTAGCTCTAATAATAATACCGGGTCGCTGGTTGCCTCGGGTAAGGACTCATCAAAGAAAGTAAGTTTCTCAATGTTTTCTTCATTAGGAAAGACGCGCTGGTTTGACTGATTATCTATATATTTAAACGCGGCTTGCTGAGCTTGTTTTAATAAATCTTTACTGTTTTGTTGCTCAAACAATGCGTCTTGCAATTTTTTCACTTTGGCTCCTCTCATATTATTCGTATTATTAGGTTTATTACTTTGCTGTGGTAAACACAGATCGTTTTGTTTGAGGCATACCATTCAAAAAGGTAATAAGACCAAAGTGGACAAGTTCCTTTACATGGATAGAGTGACGATAAAGCTCTTTTGTCTTTTCAATGAGCCAAATTTAGGTTAACTAGGTTCTTGATTATATAAATTTATAATACATAACTTAACGACATTTGGAACATTAATGAAAAAAACAATAATCAGTGCCGCTATTGCTTCAGTATTTTTTCTGGGTGCATGTAGTAAACAGGCTGAACAAAAACTCAATAATGTATCTGAGAAAACGGCCAGTGTAGACATGGTAAAAGGGGTTGAGCTTGATGCGAGGGATGAATCAATTAAGCCAGGAGATGACTTTTTTAAATATGCAGGTGGCACTTGGTACGACAACTTTGACATTCCTAGCGATAAAACTCGTTACGGTGCATTTGATAAATTGGCCGAACGCAGTGAAACACAAATAAAAGAGTTAGTAGAAGAAATCAGTCAAGCAAAAGAGCTCAATCAAGAACAACAAATGGTGGCTGATTTTTATGCAGCTTACATGGACACTGACGCTGCTAACGCCAAAGGCCTTGGACCTATCAGTGACATACTAGAAAAAATTAATAATATAGATAACAAACAAGCTCTAACAGCTGCGTTCGGTAGTGCTTGGTTAGACGGTTCAACTAGCCCTATTAGTGGTGGTATGTGGTTTAATCGCTTAAACCCTGATCAGTATGAAATGTCTGTTGGAGTCGCGGGATTAGGTTTACCAGACCGTTCCTATTACCTCGAAGACTCTGAGCGTTTTGTGGACATTCGTAACGCATACGTGGCGCATATTGAACAAATGTTAAACCTCGCCAAGGTTGAAGGCGCTGCACAAAAGGCTCAACAAATACTCGCGTTAGAAACCAAAATAGCTGAAGTGCAATGGCCTCGTGAAAAACGTCGCGATCGTGATCTTTCACTTAATCAAATAGAACGTGAAAACTTAACTGACACCTATCCGGGGTTTGATTGGGACACTTACTTTACCGAGACAGGTTATCAAATACCTCACCTAAATATATCCCAACCACAGCCTATCAAAGATGTGATTAAAGTCATCAGTGAGCAGCCCCTTGGCATATGGAAAGACTATATGATTTACCATACTGTTTCTAATCATGCGTCATTGTTGTCTGATGAAATTTTTACCGCTAACTTTGAGTTTTTCGGCAAAATCTTAAATGGCCAGCAAGAGCCGCGCCCACGTTGGAAGCGTGCTGTCGCTGCTATGTCTGGTACTCAGTCACTTGGTTTTGCTATAGGTAAAACTTACGTAGATAAACATTTCACTGCCAGTTCAAAATTACAAATGGCTGATTTAGTCAAAAATTTACGTAAAGCTTTTGGCGAACGTATAGAAGGCTTAGATTGGATGGGGGCCGACACTAAGGTTAATGCTCAAGCCAAACTTGCTGCTTTTGTGCCCAAAATTGGTTATCCAGATACATGGCAAAGTTTTGATGGCTTAAAGATAAAAGCAGACGACTTATTGGGAAATGTTGTGCGTTTGCGTGCGTTTTTTCGAGACGATAGTGTAGTCAAAGAGTTAGAAAAAACTGATCGTAACCGCTGGGGTATGGCACCACAACGAGTGAACGCCTATTACAATAGTTCGTTTAATGAAATTGTTTTCCCAGCTGCCATTTTACAGCCCCCATTCTTTGATCCTAACGCTGACGCGGCAGTTAATTATGGTGGTATAGGGGCAGTAATTGGCCATGAAATGGGCCATGGCTTTGATGACCAAGGCTCTAAGTCTGATGCTAATGGTATTCAACAAAACTGGTGGACTGAACAAGACAGAGCTGCATTTGAAACCAAAGCAGACGACCTCGCTTCACAGTACAGCGCTTACGAGCCAATCGAAGGTAATTTTGTCAATGGCCGTAATAGCCTCGGTGAAAACATTGGTGATGTGGGTGGACTGTCTATGGCTTATCACGCTTACCAGCTTAGTTTGAATGGTAAAGAAGCACCAGTTATTGATGGTGTGACAGGTGACCAACGTTTCTTTTTAGCTTGGGCACAGGTTTGGCGTGAAAAACGCACTGAGCAAAGTATGTTGTCACAATTAAAAGGGGGGACTCATGCTCCGGGTCGTTACCGCGCATTGGCACCACGTAATCACGATGCTTGGTATGAAGCTTTTAATGTGAAACCTGAAGATGCCCTTTATTTAGCGCCTGAAGAACGCGTGCGTATATGGTAATTTAGTTTGAGATAAATTGAAAACGGGCGCATTCAGCGCCCGTTTTTTTAACTTTTTGTTAAGCTTTTGACGGGTTAACTAAGTATTTTTCACCAGTCTTTTTAGCGTTGTACTTGAGAATATTTTGCGGTTGCATAACCTCTTCTAGGCTAAGCTCTTCAGTAAAAGTAGAAGAAAAAGTGGTGTTAATTTCATCTGCTACTCTTTTATGGAGTTGCCCCACTTGTTGTGGCTGCAATTTACCTAAGAAGCGCATTAACAACCATCCGCCTATGCCCCATGTCATGCCATAAGCACGATTAAGTACGGTAGGGGAAAAATCTAAACCACCATAGATATACACTTGTTTGTTTGCTTCTGAACCGTAAGTATTAAAGCCTACTGCATCTTTACTGCCTACTGCTTCCATCGCGGTTAAAATATCACTAACTAAATCGCCGCCGCCAATCGCATCAAAGGCAAGGGTGGCACCGGTTGCTTCAATCGCATTATACAAATCCGCTTTAAAGGTTGGGCTTGAAGAATCGCAAATATGTTTAGCACCAATTGCTTTTAAAATATCGGTCTGTTGTTGATTACGCACAACATTGACTAAAGGTACGTCTTCAGCCAAGCAAATTTTATTCAGCATTTGTCCCAAAGCGGACGCTGCAGCGGTATGCACTAATCCAGAATGTCCTTCCATGCGCATGGTCTCAACCATACCTAACGCCGTGAGTGGATTAACAAATGATGATGCGGCATCTTTAGCTGTGGTGCCTTCGTTATGTACAATACATGCCTGCATAGGCACACAACAGTATTCGCTATAAACAGCCCCAGATAATACCCCCACTGTTTTACCCATTAACGCCTGTGCAGCAGGATGATCGCCAGTGGCAACGACAACGCCGGCACCTTCATTACCTATAGGTAACACTGAATCTAAACGTGACTTAATACGCGGTAAAATACCTTTGTGAACAGGTGCAGACATGACTTTATTGTCTGCGTCATAACTGGCTTCCGCTAAATTGGCTGGGCCAAACATTGGCCACATATCTGATGGATTAATTGGGGCTGCTTCGATGCGAACTATCACTTCATGAGGTTTAGGTGTAGGTACATCCCGTTCAGTTAGGGATATGTTAAGTTGTCCATCTGACGTTATTTCGGTAAAGAGTTGTTTTGATTTTTTCACTGTTGTTAATTCTCCTGTTGAGGTAAAAATGCCCAGCAACCCCACACATTTCTTTGAAGATTGCGCAGTTGTTGAGGTGGTGTGTTTAGATCTATTTTTTTTAGGTCTTATTGTGCAAAATACAGTATGGGTTCAACACTAACGTATACCAAGATGTTGCAACATTTTATTAGTGAACATATCTAGATAATTGATATGTATGGTCAGAGTTGGTTAAGACGTTAGAAATGGCATTTGATTATTGGCTTAAGTAATATCAATTATTTTTTCTGAAGTTTTAGGCATGGGATTACCCGTCCTGCTTCTCATTATAGGTTAGATTTATTCCGCTTTTTCTTTTCAGCTAAATCATCTTTACCCCAAGACATTGCTAATGGTCCGCACGCTAAATACCTTAAAATATTGCAAAACATATGAATATGTAAATTGAAACACTCCCATGGCTTTTCGAGAAGGCTAAGAGAGTTAGGTCAAGGCAAAATAGAATTGTTGGTTGGGTTGCAGCGTGAGGATGACAAACAAGATGAAATGGTTTACCTCAAGCTGAGTCATGAAACATTAAGACATACGTTTTTTGTCATTAAAACGAATAAAGATAAGTGACAGTGTTTTATCGATATTAAAAAATATGAATGTTGGTATCACTCGTTATGCAAAATATTTTAAGCAGTCTAACCAATCGACCGACATGATCATGGTTCCTGTATCGCCCCTCAGGCAATAATCGAGGTGTTAAAAAGGGAAAATTAATATTTTTGTTCAAATTCAATAATGTGTGATGCCACCCGTTACTTATTTTGGGCTGTAAAATGAGATTGTTTTAGTGGATTATATATTTATAGAAGTCCATAAACATTATGTGACCATAAGTGAAAATTCGCCATTTAGTGATAACAACGTTACTTAAGTATTTACCGGAGCAAGATGAAGATAAAACTATACCAAGTGGATGCTTTTGCTAATAAGGTGTTTGAAGGTAATCCCGCTGCGGTATGCCCTTTAGAAAACTGGTTGCATGACTCTCTTTTGCAAAAAATTGCAGAGGAAAATAATTTATCAGAGACAGCATTTTTTGTTCAGACAGACAAAAATATTGAACTTCGATGGTTTACACCTTCAGAGGAAGTGAATTTATGTGGCCATGCCACTTTGGCCGCTGCTTATGTATTGTATGAATATGGCCATTTTTCTGCACCGAGGGCCATTTTTGATACCAAAAGTGGGCAATTGGTTGTGACTAAAATTGATGCTGGTTTCAGTATGGACTTCCCCGCGTCTATGCCTCAATTAGTCGAACCGCCTGCAGCATTATCATTAGGGTTAGGCAAAATAAAAGCCCAAACAATATTGGCGGGATTTGATTATGTGGTGGTGTTGGATAGTGTAGAAGAGGTCATAGATCTTAATCCTGATTTTTCTCAATGGTTAAATCTTGATTTAAGGGGAGTGGTTGTCACGGCAAAAGGCACGGATGTTGATTTTGTCAGTCGGTGTTTCTTCCCAAAATTAAGCGTCAATGAAGATCCCGTTACTGGTTCAGCACACTGTGAATTAGCGCCTTATTGGGGGCAGCGCCTTGGTTTATCTGTTCTATGTGGACGACAACTATCCCAAAGGCGTGGGCTAGTTCACTGTAAACTAGTTGAAGACAGAGTTATTTTAACTGGTAATGCAGTGGAGTACATGTCGGGTGAAATAAACGTATAGCACTTCTCAAACCACATTTTTGATTTTTGTGCCTCTATTGGCCATTTAATGTATATTTAATGGCCAATCTAAGCTGATTAAAATTTCAGGGAATTAAGTCACCATGCTTGAAACACTTTCGTCAATGACTTCCAAAGTCCCTTGGTTAAAGCCTATAGTTGTGATGATAGGTTTGACATGCTTCGCTATATTCTGCTCTTCTTTATTTAATATTGGGTACTACAATGATGAGGTGTACCTGATCCCTAGTTTGGCTGGTTTCATTTGGAGTTTGTTACTTTTTATTATGCTCAATACCTTTGTCAATATCCCTATTAAGTCAGATCACAAGGTTGGGTTTCTCAGCAAGATAAAATATTGGTTTGTGAGGTTGGGATACAGCATATTGACAGTCCTTTTTTTGTTGTTGACAGTCGCAGGATTGATTTTAAGCTTCAGATTATTCAATGTTTGGTTTGCAAGCTAAGTTCAATGAATACAGGAGATGCACAGATGACTAGATTGTGATTTTTTGGATTCATAAAAAAGCCACTTAGAAAGTGGCTTAATCAAAATTTAACAATTCGCTATGTTTAATAACTAGCGTTACCCGGTGTTCTTGGGAAGGCAATCACATCACGGACATTCTGCATGCCTGTCACGTAAGCCACTAAGCGTTCAAAACCCAATCCAAAGCCAGAGTGGGGAACAGTGCCGTATTTTCGTAAGTCACGGTACCAACTGTAGTCATCTGGATTTAGATCCATTTCTGCTAAACGACGGTCGAACACGTCAAGACGTTCTTCACGTTGCGAGCCACCAATGATTTCACCAATGCCTGGTGCTAATACGTCCATAGCGGCTACCGTTTTGCCATCGTCATTAATGCGCATATAGAACGCTTTAATGTCTTTTGGATAGTTTTGCATGATAATGGGTGCGCCAATGTGTTCTTCGGCTAAGTAACGCTCGTGCTCTGAGGATAAATCTACTCCCCAACTCACAGGAAATTCAAACTTTTTACCGCAGTTTTGCAAAATCTCTATGGCTTGTGTGTAATCCATACGTACAAAATCTTGGTCAATGACTTTTTCTAAACGAGATATGGCTTCTTTATTAATACGCTGGGCAAAAAAAGCCATATCGTCGGGACGTTCTGCTAATACTGCTTTAAATACATATTTCAGTAAGTCTTCAGAAAGTTGGGCAATGTCGGCTAAATCAGCAAAGGCTACTTCAGGTTCGATCATCCAAAATTCGGCCAAATGGCGACTTGTGTTGGAGTTTTCAGCTCTAAAAGTAGGGCCAAAGGTATAAATTTTTGACATGGCCGTGGCGTAGGTCTCGCCATTTAACTGACCTGATACTGTTAGAAAGGTTTCTTTACCAAAAAAGTCTTGGCTGTAATCTACTTTGCCTTTTTCAGTCTTAGGAATATTTTGCATATCTAAAGTCGAAACTCTAAACATTTCACCAGCGCCTTCGGTATCGCTTGCTGTTAAGATTGGCGTACTTACCCAGCAATAACCTTGTTCATAGAAAAAACGGTGAATGGCTTGAGATAAACAGTTACGCACACGTGTAACCGCGCCGCCTACATTGGTTCTGGCACGTAGATGCGCATGTTCACGTAAGTATTCAAGACTGTGGCGTTTAGGTGCCATAGGATAAGTGTCTGGATTTTCTACCCAACCAATTATTTCAACTGTTGCTGCTTCAATTTCTAAGGATTGACCTTGACCCTGTGATTCCTTCAAAGAACCTGACACCACCAGCGAGCAACTCGTAGTAAGCTTTTGGATATCAGTATAGTTTTCGATGGAACTAAGTGCAATCACCTGAATAGGGTCAAAACAGCTACCATCGTGAAGCGCAATAAAAGACAAACCTGCTTTTGAATCACGGCGAGTACGCACCCACCCTTTAACTGTAACTTGGTCACCAACTGAATATTTACCGGCAAAAATGTCTGCCACCGGGGCGTGCGCCATTTACTTCTCTCCAATTATTGGGATATCGATCCCGTGATCATTTAATATATAAACCGTTTCCAAAGCTTAAGAAAAAGTACAATCTGTAAAATCAAATCTACTGAATTTTGCTAAAAGCGACATAAGAAGACAAAAAATTACTCTTGAAACTTTGGATACAGCCGAAAAAGTCACAAATTGACTGCAATTCTGCATGCAGTTTACTTGGCTAATTTCACAAGAGTGTAATCTTACTCAGGTAGCGCCTAGACTCAAGAAAAATCGACAATAAAGCTAGTATAATTAAGTATATGAAAATCATAGTTTAAACATCAAAACCGGTTCCAAACAGAAGAAAGTCATCAAGAGAAAATGATAGGTTTTTTCAATGCATGGTATTTATCACTGTTTTGGGTTGTTTTGGGTTGTTTTGTGTTTATTGCTGCGCTGTTAGTGTTTCATGATTCCCGCCCCGAATTTGTTTCTGGGGTGCAAGGATTTTTGGGGATAGAAGGGCGTTAAAAATGGTCTAAAACACTCACAATATGTTTAGTCGGGTTATTATCGCAGTGTGTGATCATAAGTGTGGCGGTATTGATAATGAAACGCAGGCGCAATCGCCGAGACAAAGTTCATTTTGGTATTAATGGTTATGTGCTGAAGTGTTCTGCTGAAGTGTTCTGCTGAAGTGTTCTGCTGGAGAGAGTCTTGAGAGAGTCTTGAGAGAGTCTAATCATTTTATATTTCGAATTCAATGCACCTTAACCACCCACCGTTTTAATTATTTTTAAGTGGGTTAATAATTACCTTTGGATAAGCACTGTTTGGTGATTTGATACTTTAATGCCATTCACTTTGAAAAATGACTTTGCAGTGATACTGACGTCAGCTGAAAATTGAGTGATATTTTGTTTTTCAGTTTATGTAAGACTATGTGCTATTAACGTTGAGCCTATACCTTGTTCCTGATAGCAGTAATGGCATAAGAAATGGTCGATATTACCACTTGGTTGTAAATCACTGTAACCCACAATTTTTTCTTTAACGTACACGTAAGAGCTGAGTATAGCTAGCTTGTTAATCCACAAGAATTTGTCAAATAATGCAGGTGCCCAAGTGTCTAATTGCTTATGAGAGTGATAGTGAGCATTAACATGATGCACGGTTTGATTGAAAAGTTGCCATATTTCATGTTATTCACCAAGATGATGCTCAGTTATTTTTATTGATAATTTTACCTAAAGTCAGGACAGTAAAATGCCTCATTGTGTTATTGAATATTCTAAAAAAATAGAAAATGTTTTGCCTATTAATGACTGACTGAGTGAGTGAGTGCGTGTGGTGCACAGTAGCGTATTTGCATCGGGATTATTCGAAGAAGCTTCTATTAATTCGCGTGCAATTGAATTTGCTTATTATCAAACAGGTTTATCCGATACGTCCTTTATTCACATCACATTGAAAATATTGCAGGGTAGAAATCATCAACAGAAAAAAGACCTGACCAAGTTAGTATTGGATAAAATCAGTGAAATTATAGCACGACCTCTTTCACTATCTGTTGAAGTCATGGATGTTGAGAAAGTGAGCTACAAAAAATAGTGATTCAGTGAGGCTGTTTAAAAAGGCTGTTGATCCTAGATTAAGACTCTCGTAACTTCTGTTTAAAAATTTTGCCACTGTCTTCCCTTGGGAGTTTCTGATGTATATCGAGCTTTCTAGGAAATTTAAAACGAGCCAGTTTGCTATCTAAATATTCATGCATTTGCTCAAGTGTGATTATTTTTCCTGGTTGACATTGTACAGCAGCCACAACCATCTCTCCGAACTCAGGATGGGGTGACCCATAGATAGCACAGTCGACTATGTCATTCATTTGGATTAATACGGACTCTATTTCGAGTGGAAAGATATTCGCGCCACCTGAGATAATCATGTCTTTTTGACGGTCATTAATAAATAAATATCCCTCCTCATCTAAAAAACCAATATCACCTACCGAAATATAGTTTTGATAAGTATATTCGCTGCTATCACCGTCAAAATTGGTGTAATCAAATTTACCAAACATAGGTAAGTCGACATATATTAATCCTGATTGTTGTGTGCCTAATTCTTGTTTATTTTCATTCAATATTTTGATTGCGCCACCTGCAACTACCTTACCTACTGACCCAGGTTTCTCTAATGCCTCAGAGGATGATATTAAGGTCATGAATCCAATTTCGCTCGCCCCGTATGACTCATAAAATATTGGACCAAACCACTCTATCATGGCTTTTTTTATATCTGCCGGACAAGGTGAACCAGTGGAAAGTGCATATTTTAGTGAGCCCAAGTTATATTGTTCACGAATAGTTTGCGGTAATTTTAATAATCTAATCATCATAGTAGGTACGATATAAATATGTGTGATGTTGTATTTGTCTATTGCGGCCAGAAAGTGTTCAGGATCAAATTTAGTCGAAATATAAATATCCACGTCTGATGCTGCTAGGCTGCAGAGGGTTAATGTATTTGGAGCACTATGGTAAATAGGCGCAGCAAGATAAAATCGGTCATTTTTGGTTAATTGCATTAAGGAACGTGATAGGCCTTGGTACACAATATATTTATCAGTATCGCCGTCTTGTGCCCTGCGTTTAATGCCTTTGGGTCTACCAGTACTGCCAGATGTATAGGCGAACATACCTTTAAAGGGTTTAGGTTGAGTATCAATTTGCACGGCTGCTTGCAATGCTAACTCAAGATCCAAGGCTATGTCAGATGCACTGCTGCGTGCGTTAACATCAATTTGATAACTTTCTGCAACTTCTGGTGGTGTGGGAAAAGTGGTAAGCAATACCTTTGGCAAATTTTTTTCATTAAGCTGGTGAGCTAGATCTTTATGTGCAATCAATACTTTTGCACCAGAGTCTTCAATAATGTGTTCAATTTCAGTGGCAACAGAATGCCAGTTCAGAGGCACAAAGTAGCTGCCTAAGTATCGACAAGCTTGAATGACTTCAAGGTATTTAACATCGTTACGCATTAAAACAGCAACAGTATCACCTTGACCAATGCCTTGTGTTTGTAATGTTGCGGCTAACTTTTTCGATCTACTTTCAAAGTCAAGTCTAAGAGTTAGGTTACCGTTTAAATACAAATTACCGAGCATTTTTCACTCCAAATATTGTGTTGATGTTGACTATTTTTTACCATTAAAAATTTATGAATTTTAAGCCTTATTGGCTATTGACACTTTGTACTAATGTTCAATATTAGTACTGAGACGTTTATTTATAATAAGTCACCCAAAATAAGAAGCCTAACATATTCAATTTGGCAAATGCCAATTCACAATAGAGACTGGCTGACGTAACGTAACGTAACGTAACGTAACGAAACGCGACGTAACGTGACTGTCATTGTTGCACTCGTGACTTATATGAGTGAGTATAAATTTTGTTTGGGTTAGATAAGTTGGAAAAGGATTAAAAATGGATGCAAAATTTCGGCAATTGATCGAACTCAGTGCTGGAGAATTTGAACACGTAAATGGTCTGCTCATTGCTCATCTTGAAGGTACAAGGTGTCTTTTGAAGGCTTGGAATGCATCCAAAGTGTTACAAGATGCTGGGTTATATCATGCTGCTTATGGCACATCTGCTTTTGCACAAAACGTATTTGAGTTATCAAAAAGAGAAGAAGTGGCAGTGGTAATTGGTAATGATGCCGAAAATATCGTTTACCATTACTGTGCTTGTGACAGACATGCTTTTTTTGCTCAGTTTGGGCTGGTCGACACACCTGTATTTTATAACCACATAACATCTAAAAAATCAGCTGTATCCTTTGAGATGTTGCAAAATTTATGTGAACTTATCGCCGCCAACGAAACTGAGATTGCCATAAATAACTCAAACTTTGTTGCCCAACATGGTGCTGAGCTCGTGGATTTATTTCGCCGCATGCAAACGTTTTTAAGCTCCAACGCTCAGCGAAAAATTCACCATGTGTTTGCATCTCACTTTTAAGAAATTGTCTTGATTGGCCTTGCCAACCAACTCTAGCCATACTTTTTGTACATAACTATTAAATTGCCTACCTGGATTTACTTATTCCTGAAAAAAGTGGCTTAGGTATGATATTTTTTTGCTTATTAAAGTGGATAAAATAAATCTGTTTGACTATAAAATTTATGAAGAAGGCTCAAACATTAAACCAATTGTTGAATTTTATCGAATCAGCGGTGAATATGACTATCTGTTCAAAGTAGTAGTGGCAGACATGCAAGCCTCTGATATATTTATAAAATTAGTTAATGGTGTAGATTTATCTAATATTGCATCACGATTAGCTTTTGAACAAATTAAGTACACGACTGCTTTACCTGTATAGTGTTTCTCGTATAGGCTTAAACCTGTTTAAAGCCTATTTAAAACCTAATAAAAAACGTGTCATCAAAATAAGGTTCGTGTATGCATTGGTATTCTATTTTACCTCCTATTATTGCCATTATTATTGCCTTTTGGCGTAAAGAAGTCATTTTGGCTTTATTGGCGGCTATCCTGTCAGCTGAGTATTTGCTCGCTTATCAAAATAAAACCGAAATATTCTTTACCGGTACCATTGGCTCGGTAGAGCGGGTGATTGAAATTGTTACCTCTGCGGGGAATAGTCGTATTTTGTTATTTAGCGTCTTGATTGGGGCGATGCTAGCTTATATGCGTTATTCAGGTGGAGTAGCTGCCACAGTCGAAATGTTGATCAACAAAGGCGTGGCTAAAAGTAAAAAGCAGGTAGGTTTACTCACCATGTTTACCGGTATTGTGGTGTTTATTGAATCGAACCTCAGTGTGCTGGCCTCAGGTATTTTAGCCCGAGGATTATTCGATAAGTTTAACATGAGCCGCGCAAGGTTGGCTTATATTATCGACAGTACTAGTGCCCCTATTTGTATCCTGATTTTGCTCAATGGCTGGGGCGCATTTATCCTTGCTCTGCTGAGCAACTATGAATTTGAGCAAAGTGCAGTGTCCGTTTTATGGGGCACAGTCCCCCTAAATTTTTATGCGATTATTGCCTTGTCTCTAGTGTTATATACGATATTGGCCGACAAAGTTCATGGGCCTATGAAAGAGGCGGAAAAAAACTTAGTCAAGTTGGAAGGGGAGCAGATTGTTATCCCAGCTAGCAAGGCGCGTTTTATGATATTGCCTCTGGCAAGTATGATTTTATCCATGATTGGTTTTATGTTATGGACAGGAAACGGTGATCTGGCAGATGGAAATGGTAGTAAATCTGTACTTTACGCAACCTTGTTGGCGTGTTTTGTTGCTTATATTTTATTGTTAAGTTCAAAACAATACACTCATAAAGAATTAGTCGATACGGGTTTCAAAGGTATGGGTGAAATATTACCATTGGTGACGATAGTCTTGTTTTCGTTAACACTAGGGGCGAGTTTAAAAGAACTCGGTACGGGGGGGTTTGTGGCCGGGATGGTGGGAGATTATTTACCTATCAGTTTAATAGTGCCGGTGCTTTTTTTAGCAGGAGCCATGATGTCTTTTAGTACAGGGACTTCTTGGGGCACTTTTGCGATACTTATTCCAATAGGGGTGCCATTGATCCAAACACTTGGATTGCCGCCCTCACTGGTAATAGCTGCTATTTTAGGAGGGGGAGTCTTTGGTGACCATTGTTCTCCTATTTCTGACACCACTGCGGTATCTTCAATCGCTTCAGGTTGTGACTTATTGACCCATGTACGCACCCAAATGCCTTATGCGCTGTTTGGTGGCGTTTTAGCTTTTGTTGGATATTTTATCGCTAGTTTAATAATGATTTAAACTTTAAGGAAACAATGATGCCTATTGAAACAACATCAAGAAGAATTATGGGCCACGTTCTTCTTACACTAATGAGTGTAACTCTTTTTGCATGCTCTGAGCAGGTTGATGAAGCACAATTTACCTCCCTTGCACCCCTTGCACCCCTTTCATCCACACCCGTGTTCAAACAAGCAGCGGTGGCGATGCCTGATAGTTTCAGCGCAGACATAGCCAAAGATATTTTACAAAGAGGGGGTAACGCGGTAGATGCTGCTATTGCTGCGCAATTTGTCTTAGCTGTGACCTTACCTGAAGCAGGTAATATTGGTGGGGGTGGTTTTATGCTGGTATATAAAGACAAAAAAAGTGACTTTATTGATTACCGCGAACAAGCGCCCTTATCAGCTCATAGGGATATGTATTTGGACAAAAACGGTGACGTTATCCCTTATCAGTCGTTAATAGGTGTTTTGTCATCTGGCGTGCCTGGCACTGTAGCAGGTATGTGGTTAGCCCATGAAAAATATGGCACTTTGCCATGGAAAGAACTGGTCCAGCCAGCTTTTAATCTAGCAGAGAAAGGATTTAAGGTTCACCCCAAACTTGCACAATCCATTGAAAGGCATATAGCTAAATTAGAAAAACGTGGTTTTGACGTGAATTTCAAAGATTATTTCGCCGCAGCAAAAGCAAATGAGGTATTTCAACAATTAGAATTGGCCGACACCCTAAAACGTATTCGTGATCAAGGGCGAGACGGTTTTTATAAAGGTCAAACAGCAAAAATAATCAGCGATTTTATGCGTCAGAAAAACGGCTTGGTGACTGAACAAGATTTATTATCTTATGAAGCGAAGTCACGAGAACCTCTGAGTGCTAAATGGCGAGAATATCAATTACTCACTTCACCGCCACCCAGTTCTGGAGGCATTGCTATTATACAATGGTTAAAAATGTATGATCTATTAACTCGAGATCAAGAAAAACTTACCCACAACTCTGCCCCGTACCTGCATTTATTATCAGAAATTGGTAAGCGAGTATTTGCTGATCGTGCCGAATACCTTGGTGATCCCGACTTTGTCGACGTTCCCGTTGATAGTTTAATTGGTGATGAATATATCGCGATGCGCAGTCAAACGGTATCCAGAGATAAGATTTCAGTGACGGAATGGGTTAAACCAGGGCTAAAAGAAAGCGAAGAAACCACGCATTTTTCTATTATGGATAAATGGGGCAATGCAGTATCGAACACCACCACTATTAATCTTGGATATGGCAGCAGTGTGGTAGTGCAGGGGGCAGGATTTTTATTAAACGATGAAATGGATGACTTTAGTTCTAAACCGGGGGTTGCCAACGTATTTGGTGCCGTAGGTGGTCAAGCCAACGAAATTCAACCGAAAAAACGTATGTTATCTTCTATGACGCCAAGTATGGTCTTAAAAAACGGTGAGGTAACCTTTATTACAGGTTCGCCTGGCGGAACCACTATTATAAGCTCGGTGTATCTGTCTATTCTAAATGCCTTGGAGTTTTCCATGAGTGCACAAGACGTAGTCAACACACCTAGGTTCCATCATCAACTCTTGCCAAAAAATGTAATTCGTTACCATGACGGAATTGATCTTGCTGTGATTTCTGAATTAGAAAAAATGGGCTACACCATGAGTAGCAGCCGTTTTGGTGATATGCAGGTTATTGTGAATAGAGACGGTAAAATTGATGCCGCTTCAGAGGCAAATGGTCGTGGAAAATCAATTGTGTTCTAGCACCTTAAATGAACTATTATTTTTGTCATGCAGATATGGCTACCACCGATAGGGTTGATTAGATTAATCAATGATTGGCATTTGTATTCCTATAAAAAAGTGATTTTATACATCAGCTATTGATAATATTGACAATTAATTTTGGCTTTATGTTCTATTTATTTAAGGGGGAAGGATATGTCTAACAAAAAGATATTTTGGATTGATTTTGTCATTTTTTCATGTCGGGTGATTTGCTTTTGCAAAACACGTTAACAAATGTTGATGCATCTAAAATTCCAGCTTGATTTTACATTGTCATGAAGATAAAGCGTTAGAAAGTGGTCTTGTGTTTAATGAAACATCAACACGTTAATTATTGCTCAGGGAATACTCCTGAACTCTTTTTTGGGTGGGGTGGGGGGTAATCGTTATTCTGTTTTTGTTCATTTCTAGACAAATTTAACTAGAAAGAAACATCGGAAACAATTATTGTAAAGAAATATAGAGTAGATACAAAATTTCCTATGCCCCTTATTTTGAAAACTTTGTTTTTTGTCTTTTTATTTATTAGTTATTCACAACGTGTTTTAGCGGACAATATCGACGATTTTATTCAAAGTATCCAAGTGGCGACTTATGACTGTCCCGATGATAAATTTATGCGACAAGTCAATGAATACTTAAGGTCGCGAAGTGTTTTACAGGAACAGCTTATCAAGTTTACAGTGCACAAATCGCATTGGTTGATCTGTGTTGGTAAGAATGATGAAGCGCAAATTATACTTGAAAACCTGCTGTCAGATCCTCTGATGGACAAAAACTCTCAGAGTTATGCCAATCTGCATTACCAATTAGGCTTTATTTTTGATGTGCAAGAAAAGCCAGAAAAATGTGACTTTTATCGCAAGTCTGAGCAACTGGCTAAGAATAAATTTAATGATATTTATTTAAGCTCTCAGTTAGGCATTATCAATGTTTGTGAGAATGTTGATAATGTTGGCGTCAAACTTGGGCGTTTATTTTTATTACTCAAATCCAACTTATTGAAGGGTGATCAGAAGGCGCTGGCGCATATTCATAATAATATTGGCTTATTATATAGTTCTATTGGTCAACGGTCACTTGCTGCAGATGCGTATCAAAAATCTTACCAGATTGGTTTAAATGTATATGATGAGAAGCATCAACTTAATACCTTAATCAGTATTATTACCGCTCATTCTGGCGGTGGTGATTATGAGAAAGCAAAATTGATGATTGATGAGTTAGGTAAGCGCAACTTGACAGTTAACACACCCTTGAGTAACAGCTTGTTTCACTTTGCCCAAAGTCGCCAAGCATATCGTACAAACGATTATGAGTCTTTACGTAAGAGTTTGCGGAGTTGGGATGTATTCCTAAAGCAAACGTCTAACCAGACTATGCAGATTTTATATGAATTGTATGTTGCTTCGCTGTGTTTATATGATGAAGACAAAGCATGTGTTAATGACTTTTTACAAAAACAAAATGCTTCAACTTCAGCTATGCCTGCTAGGTTGTCTAAACATCTTTATTATATTGCTTTTTTAGTGAAAGCTAACTTGTTTTTGGGAAATATTGAAGCGGCGCAAATTAGTTTTGACAACTACTCTTCCATCTCGTTAGAGAAGATAAAAAAACAACAGGCATCAGCCCGTGTTCTGGGGGTGGCCAATTTTAACAATGAGATTATGGGCTTAGAAACCAGTTCAGCCAACGCTAAAGAGCAGCGTTTACAAGTCATTTTATTAGCATGTATCATCATTTTAGGTTTAATAGTTCTGGGATATCTATTTTGGGTCAGAGGTTATCTTCGCAAGTTAGCCTCTGACCCTATTACAGGGCTGTCTAATGAACCCTCGGTATTAGCAATAATTAAAAAGGTAAAAGTACCCAAAGATACCAAGGTTAACTTACTGGCATTATTCGATGTTAATAACTTTACTTCCGTTAATGTTAAATATGGTCACAAGGCGGGTGAACTAGCTCTGAAACAAGTCGCTGATTGTCTAAAGCAGGTAACCAGAGAAAAAGATATCGTTGGGCGTGTTGGTGCCGATCAATTTATAGTTTGTTTGGTGAATATTGAAGAGTTGGTAGCCAATGAACTATTATCAAGATTTCAAAGAGCTCTAGACGATTTAAGGTTAAGGGTAAACAGTGAAAAAACGGTTGAAATTCACTCTAGTATGCATGTATACCGTTCAGTTAACAGTCTATCTGATGTCGATGATGTTTTAGCTGAAATTCGGAGTGTTTTGCGTAAAGCATGATAAATTTTATTTCTGCCATCAATGAGTTTATAAACCTCTCACAATGAAACTGTTACTTCCTCTTAAATATTACGATGATGCTGGAAGAGTAAAGCCTGCTGTAGCTTTATATGTGTGTATCGCATTTTTATCCAGAAGTTTGATGATATTAATTGGCTCGGTTTCAGTGAGAGAAAATAGTGACCAAATGTTGGCACTATTTTACCCTGAAAAACAATACCTTTATATTAGCCTCGCCATTGCCTTTCCCGCTTTTCTGGCGTTGCTTCTTTTGGGATTTAGAGAAGAAATTTGGAAAGCAGATAGGTGTTGGATATTTTCTTGTATCAAACCATTATTAATTTTTTCTGTATTAGCTGATTTAGGCTTACATATTATGTTGGCGAAAATAGGGTATTGGCAATTCTCATGGTTAATTGCTTTTACATTGTTTCTTGATTTACTAACTTTGTATTTTTTGGTTAAAGATAAACACACTCAAATGATGTTAATGGATTGGAAAAAACCTTCTCATATAGGGCCAAAAGCCAAACCATTACCATAAAATATCAGGGCTTAGCGCTTAATGCAGATTGTTGGCTAGTGCTTGTTCGAAATAACTTTGACACTGATTTTGCTATCATTGACTAAACGTTGGTAACAAATACCAGCAAATGCATAAGTGTTGCCTGCATAATTCAATACTACATAAGGTGCACTAGGGTCGGAATCATCATAAGCCCAGTTGCCACCTACTTTATTGCGAAAAATCTCACCTATGTAAGCACCATATATATTACAAATGGTAAACACAGCGCTTTCTTCTAATGCCTGATCTTTATATCGGCCTAACCAGCTTAAAATAACATCATCCACCAGATCAATGCTTTGCTCAGAGCCATCCAAGGTAAGATTGAACTCTTCTTTGGTGGTGGTTACCGCGTTCTGTGAGCTGTCTATCATTAAATCTGTCAGTTCTGCTGATGTCATTTGCATATACTGTCTCCCATAGCCTTTGAGGGATCAATTGTGTTGCTTATTAAGTGATTTGTCGATTAGAAATAATTTTGTTGAAGTAACCTTGATTATTTTAGTTGATCTGATGGCTGTTGTTTTCGTAAATATAAGTCAACATAAATATAGGTGTTCTACTTTTGAAGTATTCTTTCATTTTGCCACTTTCGGCACTCATTGCGTTGTGTCTGTTATCTTTTTTAGTAACATATGAGGTGATCCCTTCAGGTTTAGAGCTATTGAAGAGCTTGCAAACACGTTTTGATAGCTACTTCTATTTACTTATTTTATTCATCATTTTGTTAGAATCTATTGTTTATGTTGGTTTCTACTTCCCAGGACAGTTTTTTGCTGTGGTGTTGGTTGTTTTATCTAAACCCCAGCCCCATGATATACTTTTTTTAACTTTAGCAATGGTGGTAGCAGCGACATTAGGATCATGCGTTAACTACTTTTTAGGCAGAAACTTTGGTGATGTCAAGAAACATCAACCTAATCTATCAGTAAAAAGTTTATTAGTGGCTATGATACACATCAATTCTTTGGCATTTTATATGTTTAGCCAAGGCGTAAATCACAAATCATCAAAGGTCGTATTGTGGGCGGGTCTGCTCAATTTACCTTATTATTTATTACTTATCTGGGGAACGTCAGTATTAAGTGAGCAAGTTATGCAGATGGCAGAAAACACCTGGTTTTTAGCAATAGCTGTCAGTGTTTGGTTGGGTATAGCGTTGTTTATCGATTATAAAAATTTTAGAGCGACGATCTCGAATCTTTAACTTGATTATTATATTTACTGATTAACTTTTGTATTACTCTTGCGCAAGCCACAAAACCAAAGGTTGCTGTCACCGCTACTGCTGCCCCCAAACCATTATTACAGTCTAACTTGACACTACCATCTGTCAGATTTTTTTTCGAACAAACGCTACCATCAGCTTGTGGGTAAAGAATTTGTTCGGTGGAGTAAACACAATCAATGCCAAAACGTCGTTTGGTGTTAGTACTAAAATTATAAAACCTTCTCAGTTCGGAACGTAACTTTGCCGCCAAAGGGTCTTGGATAGTTTTACTGAGATCAGTCACTGCAACTTGGGTGGGATCAATCTGCCCGCCCGCTCCTCCAATAGTAATGATAGGGATCTTATTACGTTTACAATGGGCTACCATGGCCGCTTTAGCTTTTATACTATCAGTGGCGTCCACAACGTAATCATATGTTGAATTTAGTAATTCTGAAACGTTATCTGGCGTCACAAAGTCCTCAATCTGACGGACCTGACAGACTGGATTTATTTGCATAACTCTCTGAGCCATAGCTGCGATTTTTGCTACACCTACCGTATCTTGAAGCGCATGGATTTGTCTGTTGGTATTAGTGATACAGATGTCATCCAAGTCAATCAGAGTTATTTGGCCAAGTGCCGTTCTTGCTAACCCTTCGGCCACCCAAGAACCTACGCCTCCAATACCAACCACACATACATGTGATTGGCGTAAAACATCTGTCCCTGATATTCCATACAAACGTTGGGTGCCACCAAAACGTTGATCTGTTACTTGCTGTTGTTCCATAAACTCACATCAATAAATCTTTTTAAAAGGATTATATCAGTGGCATGGCTTATAACCCAATACTGACGCTTGTCTTTTTCAATCATACTTTAATTCAATTGAATTTTTAGGATATGGAAGTTCTTTGGTATTCTTGATTGAATAACTAGCCAAGCTTTAATACTATTAATGAATATATATTATCAGCAATTTAGTTGCGGTAACAATTTTAGAATAATTAAAAAGGAATGTGTGATGAAACCTGTTGTTTTAGCTGGCGGTAGTGGTAGCCGCTTATGGCCTAAATCGAGAGCGGCTTTACCTAAGCAGTTTTTAAGTCTGACCAGTGACTTGACTATGTTGCAAGACACCATTGCAAGATTAGAAGGCACAAATGCTGACCAGCCAATAGTTATTTGTAATGATGCTCATCGTTTTTTAGTGGCAGAGCAGCTTCGTCAACAAGATATACAACACGGCGGTATATTACTCGAACCTATGGGGCGTAATACCGCACCTGCTATTGCTTTGGCTGCTTTGCATGCATCCCTAAATGGTGAAGACCCTATTCTACTTATTTTAGCTGCTGACCATCTAATTAATGATGCACCTGAATTTCATAAAGTCATCACTCAGGCAGAAGTGTTAGCCAAACAAGGTAAACTGGTCACTTTTGGTATTGTGCCAGATGCGGCGCATACGGGTTACGGTTACATTAAACGTGGTGACAAGGTTGCCAGTGAAGATGTAGGTTTTGATGTGGCGAGCTTTGTCGAAAAGCCAGATTTAGTTACCGCACAACAATATGTCGACTCTGGTGAGTTTTATTGGAACAGCGGCATGTTTATGTTTAAAGCCAGTCGTTACCTACAAGAACTTGAAAAATATGCACCTGACATGTTGGCCATCTGTAAAAAAGCCATCGCTTCTGAATCCACTGATTTGGAATTTGTACGAGTAGATGCCAAAGTATTCGTCACTTGCCCTGATGATTCTATCGATTATGCCGTCATGGAAAAAACAGATTCTGCCTGTGTCGTGCCGCTTGACGCAGGTTGGAATGATGTAGGCAGTTGGTCTTCACTATGGGAAACGGCCAAGCATAAAGATGCACAAAATAACGTGGTCATTGGCGATGCTATTCTTGATGGAGTCACTAATAGTTATATCAATTCAGAACAACGCCTTATCTCTGTAGTGGGATTAGATGATGTTGTGGTTGTTGAAACCAAAGATGCAGTGCTGGTGGCACACAAAGACAAAGTGCAAAATATCAAAAATGTGGTGAATCAACTTAAAGCAGAACATCGCCCTGAGTGGGAGTTCCACTGCGAAGTATTCAGACCTTGGGGCAGTTATGACTCTATTGATAACGGCGAGCGTTTTCAAGTCAAACGCATCACGGTAAAACCGGGTGAAAAACTTTCAGTGCAAATGCATCACCATAGAGCTGAGCATTGGATAGTGGTCTCAGGCACGGCAAAAGTCACCAATGGTGAACAGACTTTGTTGTTATCAGAGAATCAATCAACGTATATTCCAATAGGTGTGATACATGCGCTTGAAAATCCCGGTCGTATTCCGCTGGAACTGATTGAAGTCCAATCAGGCTCCTATTTAGGTGAAGATGATATTGTACGTTTTTCAGACCGTTACGGGCGTGTAGAGGCTAAATAGGCGCAGTTAATATTGAATTTAAAATAAGAGAATGTATGAAAATCACATGTTTTAAAGCGTACGACATACGCGGTAAATTAATCGAACAACTCGACGAACAAGTGGCCTATCGAATTGGACGTGCCTTTGCAGAATATATGCTTGCTAAAACGGTCGTAGTAGGGGGCGATGTGAGATTAACCTCCCAGCCGCTTAAACTGGCGCTAGCATCAGGGCTAATCGACGGAGGTGCGACAGTGACCGATTTAGGCATGACAGGCACTGAAGAGATTTATTTTGGCACTAAATACCTGGGGATGGATGGTGGTATTGAAGTCACCGCTAGCCATAATCCCATTGATTATAATGGCATGAAATTAGTTAAAACTGACTCTAGGCCCGTCAGTGGCGATACGGGGTTGTTTGCTATTCGTGATTTGGCCGAAACTTATGCACAAGATGACGTTCAAACTAGGCTTGAATTTTATTCCAATGGTCTGGTCAGTGAACAAGCCTTTATTCAAGGTCAGGCATCAGTTGACACCAATAAACTCAAGGCCACTGGGCAATATAGCCTACTAGACAATATGCAGCCTTATGTGGCGCATATGCTGTCTTATGTTGATACAGCTAACATTACTCCCATAAAGTTGGTTGTTAATGCCGGTAACGGTGCTGCAGGTGACGCATTAGATGCCATCCAAAGTGCATTAGAAACGGCCAATGTGCCAGTTGAATTTATTAAGGTGCATCATCAACCCGATGGCACCTTTCCAAACGGTATTCCTAATCCTTTACTATTAGAGAGTAGGGCAGATACCGCGAATGCGGTGGTTGCACATTCAGCGAATATGGGTATTGCGTGGGATGGGGATTTCGATCGTTGTTTCTTGTTCGACGAAAAAGGGGATTTTGTCGAAGGTTATTATATTGTGGGTTTATTAGCGAAAGCCTTTTTAGATAAAAAACCCGGCTCAAAAATCATTTATGACCCAAGGGTGTATTGGAATACCGAAGATATTGTTCTAAAAGCGGGCGGTAACCCCATTAAAAGTAAAACCGGCCATGCTTTTATTAAAGAACGGATGCGCGCAGATGATGCGATTTATGGGGGGGAAATGAGTGCGCACCATTATTTCCGTGATTTTGCTTATTGTGATTCTGGCATGATCCCATGGTTATTAGTGACAGAATTGTTGTGTACCACACAAAAACCTTTATCCCAGTTAGTTAAAGAGCGTATTGCTGCTTTTCCCTCTTCAGGTGAAATCAACAGTACTCTGGTGGACCCTGACGCGTCCATTAAAGCTGTACTGGATAAATATGAATCCAGTGCAACTTTGGTGGATTACACCGATGGTATTGGCTTGGAGTTTGAAAATTGGCGCTTTAACTTACGCAAATCGAACACCGAACCAGTGGTTAGACTTAACGTTGAGTCCAGAGCCGATATTGTTTTAATGGAACAGAAAACCAAGGAATTATTGGCACTGCTGAAATAACCTTTTATATGTTTCTTTTGATTGGTGTACAAAGCTAATAAACTCGCCAATTGCCGAGTTTATTATTTAGGTGTTAATTGCCATTAAGCTGTTTTTCTACGTCTATACCAAATACCCATTATTCCTAGGCCTATTAAGGCTAATGCTGAAGGTTCAGGGACGGGGGTAGTAACACTTCCAGGTGGTTTTTTGGTGATAGTCACGTTACAAGGCGTCTTTTCATTGCCTCCTATACCGTCCCCATCATCATTACAAGGGACCTTAGGATTTGAAGCGTGTAAGTCATCTAATGATACCAGCACGAAACCATTACCAGCTTCAGGGGTATCTACATCATTGTTAACCCCAAAATTTTTGGGTAATAGACTCGTAATATCAAATCCATCACCAAATAAGTTACCGGAAATTTCTACTTCAATTCCGAAGTTGAAATCCCAAGTCTTTTCGTCGGTAAAAATATCGTTTCTTGATTCAACAGCAAGTTCATAGCATGCCTCTGCACTACTAGTCTCATCGCTGGTAGACCCATTACCACATTTCACTGTTTTAGGTGACCGGTCATAAAAGTCTCCTAGCGAACCAAAAAAATCTCCATCGTTTAATAAACTGGCGTTATAGTTTAAGGAAGATAAAAAAGAAATTGATAGGCCGTTGTCGGTAACTGCGATTTGATTGGGGGGGGAGGTATCAGTGTTTAAGGAAAGCTTAACATCGTTGACTTTATTCTCTTCAACTCCCTTTCTCTCTCTTTCAATTTTATCTGAGTCGGTAAGACCTGGTATTTTTGGGTCAAACGTTAGCTTTTGGACACCACTGTCACTAGCAAATGACAGGGTGAAGTATTCACTTTTCATCGCTTTTTCTGCGTTTTCTTGTTTTGAGCCTTCCCAGCCGACTAAATAATCATTAGCATCACCAGAACCAGAATCTGTCGTATAACTATCTTTGATTGCTTGCTCGGCTGTGACGTGGTTGAATAGATACGACCCCCCTAGTTAAGACATAATAGCCTTAACTGGAGATAGATAATGACAGCACGTAAGAAATATTCAAAAGAATTTAAATTGGATGCCATCGCATTGGTGGTAGAGCAAAAATACAGTCGAGTCGAGGCTGCTAGGAATTTAGGTCTCAGCCCTCAGATACTCGGTCGTTGGCTTAAAGAAGCCGAAGATGATGATGGTCATGCTTTTAGAGGTAACGGTACCCTAACACCCGAGCAAGCTGAAATCCGTAGCTTGAAGGGGCAAGTCAAGCGTCTCGAAATGGAGCGCGAGATATTAAAAAAAGCGACGGTCTTCTTTGCCAAAGAAACGAAGTGAAGTATTCGTTTATTACCCGATATAAGAAGACCTGGCCAGTGCGCTTAATGTGCAGGTTGCTGGGTGTACAAAGTCACAATTATTACAGTTACCAGAAGCGCCAAACGGATAAACCTGATGATCTAACGCATCAAGAGATGTTGGAATGGGTAAAAGATATCGCCAAGTTCAGCGATAATACCTATGGAGAACGACGCATTCAAAAAGTATTGAATGCGCTGAGCTTTCCAGTGAGTCGCAGGAAAACAGCACAATTGATGAAAGAAGCTGGTGTGTGGGTGCGGTATAAAAAGAAATATAAAGCCACCACCAACAGTGACCATAAGAAGCCTATTTATGACAATGTGCTTAAGCAAGACTTTGTCGCACAAAAGCCTGACCAAGCTTATGTGCAAGATATCACCTACGTTTGGACATCAGAAGGCTGGTTGTATTTAGCGGTGGTGATTGATTTATATTCACGCAAAGTTGTGGGCTGGAGTATGAGTTCAAGAATGAAGGCCAGCTTAGTCTGTGACGCATTAACCATGGCGATATGGCAACGACAACCCAAAGCAGGATTGATTGTGCATTCAGACCAAGGCGTACAGTACGCCAGCAAAGCTTATCGACGCCTTATAAAGACACATGGTTTTGTAGGGAGCATGAGTAAAAAAGGGTGTTGCTGGGACAACGCTGTAGCAGAAAGTTTCTTTGGGAGTCTAAAACAAGAGCGGGTGCATTGGCGCAATTACTCAACCCGATTTAGCGCCCAACAAGATATATTGAATTACATGACCATGTGGTACAACAGCCATAGACTTCATTCGTACTTGGATTACCAAAGTCCTAATAACTTTGAACAACAAAACAATGAATTACAAAAAGTAGCTTAACTGAGGTGGTCGTATTAGGTTGACCACGTCAGAGCTATTCAATTTTATTATTAATAATGTTGGCTGCAATTTTTGTTTATCTTATTTTAATACTGTTACCTCGAACTCAGTTAGAACCTAAAAGAGAAAAATTACTAAAGACAAATAAAAAAATTGAGATTGAAAGCATAACATCTTTGATAACTGAACATCCTAATGAGGTTTCAGTTAAAGAAAATATTGTAGAGATTGAATTTCCTGTTAAGACAAGTGCTGATGGACTGCTCATTGAAAAACCAAGCATAAATATTAAGGAGTCAAAAGTTAATAATGGTTTAGATATTGAAATCACTATACCTAACTTTAATACCGAATCAGTCAATTCAACAGAAATCCATTCACTTCAAAAAACCGAAGTTGAAAAATTACTAAAGAAGAATAAAAAAATTGAGAATGAAAATATAACACCTTTTGTTCTGGTCAAGTCCAACCGGACACTTTTCTAAAGGAGTTTTCAAATTCAATTGGCGATTGATCCAAATTAGCTGAATGTAGTCGCTCAACATTATAATATTTCATGTACCTAGCAACATCTTCTCGCATATGTGTTCGAGTGGGCTGCGGTACTTT